>ERZ857965.778-NODE-778-length-40314-cov-3.835192_pt1 | contig 40314 bp, 27 predicted proteins | sample MGYA00519758_ERZ857965 | MGnify/ENA primary metagenome ERZ857965 (study PRJEB31778, sample SAMEA3449381) | human gut metagenome | biome: human gut; feature: human-associated habitat; material: faeces | place: United Kingdom | collected 2010/2012 ... | reverse complement strand
AAATGCTTAAATTCCTACATTTTGATATCGGAACTTTAATGCATTTCCATAGTAATATTTACAAAACGTTTCTTTACATTATAGCAGATATCATCTGAAGACTACCTTACGAGGTAGAGTGTTTGATACGCTTATGTTCGTGCTAAATTCTTTTTTCGTGGCAGCGTATAAGCTTTTATATCAGGGATATATTATAGTAAATGGTATCTTTTAAATTTACGTTTTTTTATTAAGCAAGATAATCATAACGTGAAGGACTTTTTTTACACACACCATAATTTAAAGCTCACCCACACGGTCTGAAAAAAGTGGCGCAGATGCTGGACTGCTCAAGACAGAACATTGATGACCTGTATTTTGTGTGCTATATGATTGAGCGGGTAGCAAGACAGCTGAAACAAAGAAACAGATATGTCGTAAATTCAATTGGAAGAACCGGATTATATCACCTCATAAGCTGTGCTGAAACTCTACACTGTGAAAATCCTGATAAGGTGGCTGATGACTGGATTAGGGACTACAATCTGACAGAGGGTAATTTTGATATTACCGCAGTTGACCCTGAACTTGCAGATGTTATTCCAACAGCGCTTGATATGGGTGAGGTGTATCAGCGGCTGATTGTGGATACACTTGGTGCAAATGAGGACTATATAGACGGCATTTTGAGAGTGTACAATAACCCGATTTGTGATGTTATAGATAACTACAACTGTAGTGCATTCTATGAGCCTTCATATGTGATAGCACGTGCATATCAAAATGGCGGCTTTTAATTAAATTAATAAACATATATGGACTAAAAAAGGGCGAAGCTGATTAATCACAGCTCCGTCCTGATTCTTTTTTGGCCTTGCGGGCCTCTTTTTTCATATTCTTTCTGATTCTGATATGAGGAAATGCAATAGGCTTTAACAGCTTGTTGTGCCGCAGCCTCCTGTAAGGGAATATGATTTTTCCTATTCCTCTGTTGTATATTTTGAAGCCCAGAATTCCTATCCAGTGCTCCTTGCGCTTTCCCTTTTTGGTCTGCTCACGCTCTATGCCGTAGGCTCTGATTGGAATGCGGTTTTTTACTGCTTCAATCAGGTCATTGTTGCCGCGTATATCTGCATCAATTTCAGTGCAGGCCATACCAAGGTAATCACAGACGTGAGCGTCGGAACCGGCAAAGCCGGGCAGCTTGTACTCATCTGCAAGTATTTTTGCCCTGCTGTTTGAAACAGCAGACTCACAGGTATTAAAAGTTTCGATAAAATCAAATTTGCGTATCAGCCGCATATCCATCTGCTTGAACCCCATCGCGCTGGAGCTTGCAACTCCAAACGGGTGGGCAGGTCCTAAAATTCCGCCGAAGATGTGAACAATCTTTATCAGCTTGCTGCAGCGCATACCGCGTATTTTGAGTATGGGCATATACAGGTCGTCGGGCATTATAACGAGGATATGACCCGCATCCTTGGTGTCATATTCTATTCCCCGTATAACGTGAAAATCTCTGTATCTCGGATCTGTTTTGAGTTTGTCCCACGCCTTGCAGCCCTTGTAGCTGTTGTGGTCTGAAATCATAAATCCGTCATAGCCCAGCGTCATAAATTTATATACATATTCCTGAACGGAAACCTTAGAGTCCAGTGAGCCTTCTTTGGTGTGGCAGTGTAAATCAAATTTCAATATTCTCGCCTCTAATCATTTTAATATTGCTCTTAATATTATATTATTCCTAAAATAGTATTATTTCAATAACAAAAAAACAAATTTATTTATCAAGAAGAAATTCCCTAAGCTTCCTTGCGGCTATGCTTTCGGGCAGGTCCTTTCGTTCCAGCAGATATATGTGCCTTTCGGGGAGACTGTCAGACAGAGATATCCGGAATATGTCCTCTGCGCTGCCTGCCAGCTTTTCGGGATAAAACCCAAGCCCCAGATTATGCTGCACCATAGGCAGAATCTGGTCCATTGTAGCCACCTCTATATCGGCGTGAAGCTGTACTCCTTTTTCGAGAAAAAAGCTGTTGTAAAGCTGTCTTGTGCCGGTCTTTTCCGAAAGAAAGATAAAGGGCAGCTTAGACAGAGCCTCCAAGGAATGAAAATTCTTTGCAAGATGAGAATACCGGTTTCCGCATATAAGGCACTCTCTGAATGTCATAAGAGTATGACTTCTGATTGAAGCAGGTATACTGGCAGGGCTTGTTATTACAGCTATATCGGCAAGTCCGCTTTTTATTTCATCTGTTGCCTGCGGTGAGGTCTGATTTGAAATTTTAAGCTGCACATTGGGGTACTCGCTGTGGAAAGCCTCCAGTCTGTCTAGGAGAAACAGACGCAGCGCGCTGCCGCTGGCGGCTATGGTTACTATGCCTCTGTCAAGTCCCTGATCTTCTTTTAATTCAGCTTCTCCAAGACTAAGCTGCGTATATGCGGCTGAAACCCGCGAATAAAGCTTCTCGCCCTCGGGAGTCAGGGCTATTCCTCTGTTTGAGCGGACAAAAAGCCTGCAGCCCAGCTGTGCTTCAAGGTTGTTGATGCACCTTGTAATATTGGGCTGATTGTTATTAAGCGCTGCCGCAGCTTTTGTAAAGCTTTTGTATGTGGCTGCAAAATAGAATATACGGTAGTAGTCAAAGCTTATCACAGCAAACCTCCATATAAATATTATATAGTTGATATATTAAATATACTTTTTACATATCATTTCTAAAAAAGTATAATACAGATGAGGTGAAAAAGCAATGGGCGGTGAAAAAAAGAAAAGACAGATGTCGGAAGCTTTTGTAACGAGTATTTTTCTTGCTTTGTCGGGAGGGCTTCAGGACGCATACACATATTGTATCAGAGACGGCGTGTTTGCCAATGCGCAGACGGGAAATGTCGTGCTGATGAGTCAGTATCTGATGCAGGGAAATTTCAGTATGGCGGGGCATTATGCCGTGCCTCTTTTGAGCTTTGCCTTTGGCGTTTTTGTTGCAGAAAAGCTTCAGGCGCGTTTTAAATATGCCTCAAAGCTTCACTGGAGGCAAGGGCTTTTAGTGCTTGAAATCGTATTGCTGGTTTTTGTAGGGTTCCTGCCCGAAACCCTGAATGTTACAGCCTCCTCTATTGTATCATTTGTCTGTGCAATGCAGGTTCAGGCCTTTCGTAAGGTAAACGGATACTCCTACGCCAGCACCATGTGCATAGGCAATATGAGAAGCGGAGTCGCCGGCCTTTCACAGGGATCGCAAAAAAGAACAGCTCAGAGAAGCCCGCCACTATTTTGGCGTAATAGGATTTTTCGCAGCAGGCGCGGCAATAGGAAGTATGCTGGTACCGATAGCAGGTATTGCGACAATATTTGTTTCTGCTGTTTTTCTGTCTGTAAGCTTCGTTATTATGTTTTTAGACTAAAAAAACGGTACTGCATTTTCGCAATACCGATTTTTATTTGCTTAATTCTCATGCGGGTCAGTTGCTATTACCGCCTGCATTACCTTGTTTGCCACAGCGCCTGCGACAACACTTCCGTAGCCGCCGTTTTCGACAAGCACGATGAAAGCATAAGGATAACCCTCGTTCTTTATAAATCCTGTAAACCACGAGTTTGGAGCCTTGCCGCCGCCAACCTCCGCAGTACCGGATTTTGCATAGATGTCAAGCCCCGGGAAGTTGCTCTCGCCGTAGGTCTTTTCAACGTTGTTTTTCATCATGGACTGCATTTCAAGTGCGGTATCTTCTTCGATCAGAGTTCCCGTATTCTTTGTCTTGTATATTCCTGCGGGAAGTCCTATCTTGTATTTGACTGTAGATATTATTCTCGGTTCTGCCGCATTGCCGCCGCCTGCAATAGCTCCAACGAATCTCAGATAAGAGCAGGGATTTATCAGATCTTCGTACTGTCCTATGCCGGCCCATGCGAGAAATACATTGTTGTCTTCGGGAAAACTGAAACTGCCGGCGGCTGTCTGTATACCATTTACATCTACAGATTTGTTCAGCTTGTATTTATCAACATATTCCTGAAGTGTTTCGGCACCTACATCCTGGGCAAGCTGTGCAAATGCTCCGTTGCAGGAGTTTGCCAGTGCGTCATAGAAATTCTGATGTCCATGTACCATAGGGCAGGTGATGGTGTCAGAGCCGTAAACAGCTTTGCCGGTGCAGGTATATTCCCAACTGTCCAGATTGCTTCTGTTTTCGATTACGGCAGAGGCGGTTACCAGCTTGAATATAGAGCCGGGCACTATTGCCGAGGAAAAGAATCTGTTCATATACAGCCCCGATGTATCATCGCTGCTTACAGCAGGAGGATTTTCGGGGTCGAAATTAGGCGAGCTTACGAGGCAGAGTATATCTCCGGTTTCATAGTTATATACGCCTACGGTACCGCTTCTGCCGGCAAGAGCCTCATTGGCAGCCTTGCATATGTCGGCGTCTATAGTCAGATAAAGATCACGGTTTCCTGAATCATAGACCCCCGTAATTATATTGTATCCCACCAGCTTGCTCTGAAATGCGCTTTCGGCAGAGCTGCTGATGCTTCTGTTTCGGTCGCCTACCGTATGCACCGTAGCGCGCCTTATGGCAGCATCGTCATTGTAGTTAATGCCGTCTTTGGTGTTTTCGGCAAGCTTTGTGCCGTTTACATCATATATCGTACCTGTCGTCAGGTTCCCGTCCTTATATATATGCTGATTGGCAGGATATGAGGCCCATGTACTGCCTTTGACTGCAAATTCAGCTATAAATATGCCTAGTCCGATGACAAGAACAGCAGCGCACAGCAGGCATAGTATCGCTCTTTTTTCCAGTTTTTTCATCTCAATAACCCCCTAAAACAAATCGTTCCAGTCTTTGACTTCCTGAACTTCAGGCTCTTTGTATACATCATCACTATCAAGAGGCGCAGCTTTGTATATGTCTATATCCTCTGCAGGCTGAAATTCGTTCTTTTTGGTAAGCCGCACCGCAAAGCTTGAATTCTGTCTTGTGTCCGCCGCCTTGAGAAATGCCAGAAGTCCCCATGAAACCAGCATGCTGGAGCCTCCGTTTGAAACAAACGGGAATGTAACTCCTGTAAGCGGCAGCAGGTCAACCGAGCCGAAAACATTTAAGATTGTCTGCATCAGAAGCATTGTCATTGCAGAGCAGGCCGCAATCGTATAGAATGTGGAACGCCCCGCCATTATGGACTGTACCGCAAACACCGAAAGCGTTACTATGGAGATTACAGCGAGAGAGGAGATTATGAGTCCCCATTCCTCTGTAAGCACTCCGAAAACAAGGTCGGTGTCGGATGCAAATACCTGATTGAGCCAGCCGCCTCCCGCGCCGACTCCCACAAGACCTCCGCTGGCGGAGGCAACCATGGTTCTTGTCTGCTGGAAGCCCGCTGCATCTGCATATTCCCATACGTGTCCCCACGCGGAAAATCTGTCTGCTATGTACGGCTTGAATTTAAGCATAAGCAGAACGCCTGTTGCGGCTACCGCCACGATGAGTATAAGTTTTGAAAAGTCGCCCGAACGCAGGAATGATATGACAAGGAAGGTCACAAAAAAGATTGCGGCGGTTCCGAAGTCACTCATAAGCGCCAGCGCGCCCAGACAGAATATTGAAAGCCCTATAAACAGGGTCAGGTTTTTTCTTGTAAAAAGCTCATTAAGCGTTGCAGCTCCGGCATAGATAAATGCTATCTTCACAAACTCCGAGGGCTGTATTGACGTAAATCCGAGATTAATCCAGTTCTGCGCTCCGTATTCGGACGTACCGAACACCAGATTTACAAGCAGCAGCAGTACGGCTGCGCCTATCATAAATATGCGTATGCCCTTTGCCCTGTTTAAATCCCGCAGATACCAGCACAATGCCAGAAATACAATCAGTCCCAGCAGTATGGCGATAAGCTGCTTGAGTACTGATTCGGGCGCTGCGGAGGCTGTAACCGCAAGACTGAGTGTTGAAAGGAAAAATGCAATAAGTTCCATTTCAAAGCCTATCCTGCGAAGCGAGCGCATAAACAGGAAATATGCCCACATAACAACACATAGTCCCAGCATACACAGCGGAAGTGCCGAAGGGCAGTCCTCACCCAGTGAAATGACAAGCTGCAGCGCGGTCAGTATCTGAAAAATGCTCAGTGCCGCAAGACACGTCCATGGTGAAAGGGGCTTTGATTTTTCCATTCTGTAGTTGGTGTTGTTTCTCTGCTCCTCAAGACTTATAGGGAACAGTGTAAGCTGCTCCTCGCCTATGGAGATAATGTCGCCTATATTTACAATGGCAGATTTGCGGCGCATTCGCTCGCCGTTTATATAGGAGCCGTTTTTGGAGGCCATATCCGTATAGGTCCAGCTGCCGTCATTGTTTCTTATCAGCGTGGCGTGATTTCTTGAAACGCTCATGCTGTCAAGCACCACATCGCAGCTTGAGGCTCTGCCTATTACGTTTTCCCAGTGGCTCAGCGGCGTGGAATTGCCGGTTTCGTCCTGAACATAGGCCCATATTTCAGACGGATTTTTGGATCTCAAAAGTGAAATGATTGCGTGAAGCAGCACATAAACCGCTATGGCAACAAAGACCCATCTGAATATTGTGGTAAGCAGGTGCGCTGCGGCAGGAATTTTGTCAAAAAATCCTGCTATGGCTCCGGCCACTGCGCCTGATTTCTCTGTCGATACTTCTAAAAAACTCATTCTCTGTTCTCCCTTTACCTGAGCCTTATGGATACCTCTCCCGTTGTCAGCGCTTCCCTTGTGCCGTCAGGGTATCTTACTATAAGGGCTCCGTTGCTATCAATATCCTCCGCAAAGGCGGCGGCAGGCTCTCTGCCTGTCTTGATAACATTGATATTTTTACCTATAACCATTGAACTCTGTCTGTATTCGTCTATAAAGTCTCTAGCCTCAATGTTTGAGGCGATATCCAGAAGCTGATTTACAACCTCTGCGGCAAGAGCGTTTTTGGAATAGCTGCCGGGTATACCGCCTGCAATTCCCTGTATTTCATCGGGGAAATCCTCGCAGGAGCAGTTGATGCCTATTCCTACAACTATATTTGTAATCTGTCCGCTTTCAAAGTCTGTGATGGCCTCTGTGAGTATGCCGCATATTTTTTTACCGTCAAGATAAAGGTCGTTAACCCATTTTATCTGAGGGCGAACGCCGCATATGGTCTGTATCGCTCTGCTTACCGCAACCGAGGCTGCGGCGGTGATAAGCACTGCCTTTGATATATCAAAATCGGGCTTTAGTATCACCGAGAGATATATCCCCTGTCTTTCAGGTGAGTAAAAGCTTCTGCCGAGTCTGCCTCTGCCGGCGGTCTGATGTCCGGCAACTGCGCAGGTACCGTGGCAGGCTCCCTCCAGTGCAAGGGCTGCGGCTCTTTTGTTGGTGGAATCCGTACTCTGGAAAAAATACAGCGGAGTGCCGCTTTTGAGATACAGCTCGATGCCCTCCTTTGAAAGCATACTGCTGTCCTCGCGGAGCATATATCCCTTGTTGGTAACGGCGTCAATGCTGTAGCCCTCGTTTTGAAGCGCGCGCATTGCTTTCCATATCGCTGTTCTCGAAACCTTGAGAGAGTCAGCCATTTTTTCGCCTGACAGAAAAACGCCTCTGTTTTCTTCAAGCAGCTTTAATACATTGTTTTTTACAGACATAAGTTTAACCATCCTTTATACCTCATATATTAACCTTTTTTGGCCTCAAGGTCAATAAGTCAGGGAAACCCGGCTGCTGTGCGGTCGCAAAAAGCTGTTTTGCGCAGAAATTTTTAGTGCTGTAAATGTAATTTGTATGAAAAGTATGTGATAATTGAAAATTAGTTTGAAATAACTGCACTTTTTATATATAATATTAAGGGTAACTGTAAATCATAAATTATGAAGAACAATATTAGAATAAATGACCGTTTACAGGGCTTTAAATAAATCGAAAAAATTTTGTAGAAGGAGAGATTAATATGGCATTTACAGAAGAAGTTGGCATAGACCTTGGGACCGCGAACGTCCTGGTGTATATAAAGGGTAAGGGGATTGTTTTAAACGAGCCCTCAGTAGTTGCAATCAACAGAGATACAGATGAGATACTTGCGGTAGGCGAAGAAGCCAGACTGATGCTGGGAAGAACTCCTGCCAACATCATTGCGGTAAGACCTCTCAGAGACGGCGTTATCTCAGACTATGACGTTACTGAGAGAATGCTCAAATACTTCATCAGAAAGAGCTGCGGCACAGGCAGATTTTTCAGACCTAAAATCATGGTATGCGTGCCTAGCGGTGTTACCGAGGTTGAGAAGAGAGCAGTAAGAGAAGCAGCCACACAGGCAGGCGGCAAGACAGTATATCTGATGGAAGAGCCGGTTGCTGCTGCTATAGGCGCAGGTATTGATATTTCCAAGCCTGACGGAACTATGGTTATAGATATAGGCGGCGGTACTACAGACATTGCCGTTATCTCACTTGGCGGTATCGTTGCCAGCGAGTCAATCAAGATGGCCGGAGATAAATTCGACGATCATATTGTAAGATATATGGCCAAGGAGCACAATCTATATATAGGTGAGCGTACAGCTGAGGAACTCAAAATGAACATCGGTACGGCTTATCCGAGAGAAGAAAGCATTACTATGGAATGCAGAGGCAGAGACAGAGTTACGGGACTGCCTAAGACCGTAGAGATAACCTCCGAGGAAATGATGAACGCACTCAAAGAGCCTCTTGACGCTATAGTAGAGGCTGTTCACATCGTGCTTGAGCAGACTCCTCCTGAGCTTGCTGCCGATATCAGCACAAGCGGTATTACAATTACAGGTGGCGGAGCGCTTCTTTACGGTATAGATAAGAGAATACAGGAGTCAATAGGCATTGAAGTTAAAATTGCCGAGGACCCTAAAGAATGTGTTGCAAAGGGAACAGGCGAATCCTTAGAAGAAATCGAAAAGCTTGAAAACAATGCAATGAACAAGAGAAAAGCATATATCTAGAAAAAAGCTCTCGTTAAGAGAGCTTTTTTAAAAAACAGGAGTAAAAATGAAATTAGAACTTATAGCTACGGCAACTTTTGGACTTGAGGCTGTAGTAAAGCGTGAAATAGAAGCACTCGGCTACAAGATAATCAGGTCGGAGGACGCCAAGATAACATATATGGGAGATGAGCGCGCAATAGCCAGGTCAAACCTGTGGCTTCGCAGCGCCGACAGAGTTCTTCTCAAGATGGGTGAATTCAAGGCTCTGGAGTTTGAGGAACTGTTTCAGCAGACCAAAGCTGTTGCATGGGAGGATATAATTCCTGCAGACGGCAAATTCACAGTCACAGGAACCTCTGTCAAATCCAAGCTTCACAGCGTGCCTGCGTGCCAGAGCATAGTCAAAAAGGCCATAGTCGAAAGGCTGGGCTCATTTTACTGCATTGACCGGTTTGAAGAAACGGGAGCGGAGTACACAGTTAAAGTCACAATACTAAAGGACAGAGTGACTCTTACAATAGACACTTCAGGGACAGGACTTCACAAGAGAGGCTACAGAGTCTGTGATGTTGCGGCTCCGATTAAAGAAACTCTTGCCGCGGCTATGGTGCAGCTGTCGTTTTGGAAAGCGGGCAGGCTGCTGGTGGATCCGTGTTGCGGTTCGGGCACCATACCTATTGAGGCTGCAATGATAGGCAGGAACATAGCGCCGGGACTCAACCGTAAATTTGCATCACAGGAATGGGACATTATCCCGCCCGAAATCTGGAAAGAAGAACGAAAGGCGGCTTTTGAGGCCATAGATTATGATGCGGACATCAGAATAGAGGCTTCGGATATAAGCGGGAGGGCTGTTGAGGCTGCCATTGAAAACGCCGCAGAGGCGGGAGTGGACGACTGCGTAGAGTTTAAAAAGATGGATATGGCAAGGCTTACGGCAGAGGAAGAGGGCGGCATAATCATAACCAATCCGCCGTACGGTGAGCGTATAGGTGAGAAAAAACAGATAGAAGCTATTTACAGCGCCTACAATGAATTTTACAGAAAAAATCCCACATGGTCGCTGTTTATGGTTACAACAGATAAAGAGGTCGAAAACAAAATTTTCGGCAGGCCTGCGGACAGAAGACGCAAGCTGTACAACGGCAGACTGGAAGTGTGCTACTATCAGTTCCACGGTCAGAAGCCGGGCAGGAAACAAGAGAAATAAAAGCAAAGGAGAAAAGTTATGGCAGTAAATTTAAAGGGAAGAAACTTTTTAACACTAATGGATTTTACACCGGAGGAAATCAGATATATGCTGGATCTTGCTCACGACCTTAAATCAAAAAAGAGAGCAGGAATAAGAAACGAAGTATTAAAGGGCAAGAATATAGTTCTGCTGTTTGAAAAAACCTCCACAAGAACAAGATGCTCATTTGAGGTTGCCTGCCTTGACGAGGGCGCTCATGTGACATTTCTTGACTCAAAATCCTCGCAGATGGGCAAAAAAGAGTCTATTGCTGATACAGCAAAGGTACTGGGCAGATTTTATGACGGTATCGAATACAGAGGCTTCAGCCAGAAGGTTGTAGAGGAGCTTGCCGCAAATGCGGGAGTGCCTGTATGGAACGGCCTTACAGATGTTGACCACCCTACACAGATACTTGCGGATATGCTTACAATAGAGGAGCACATTGCAAAGCCTCTTTCCAAGGTCAAGGTTGTATTTGTAGGCGATGTCAGAAACAATATGGCTTATGCGTGGATGTACGGCTGCGCCAAAATGGGTATGCACTTTGTGGCATATGGTCCTAAGGAGCTGGCTGATCAGGTTGACAGTGATGTGCTTGCAAGAGCGCGCGCCGTTGCCGAAACCACAGGCGCGGTTATCGAGGTGAGCACAGATGAAGCCTGCCTCAAAGGAGCAGACGTAATTTATACGGATATATGGGCTTCAATGGGTGAAGAGGATCAGATACCTGAGAGAGTAAAGCTTCTTACGCCTTACAAGGTTACAGGAGAAATGATGGACAGGACCGAAAACCCTGACGCCATATTCCTGCACTGCCTGCCATCTTTCCATAACTTTGAGACAACCATGGCAAAAGAGCAGATGGAGCGGGGATATGATATCAGAGAAGTGACTGACGAGGTGTTTATGTCAAGACAGTCCAAGGTGTTTGACGAGGCCGAAAACAGAATGCATACAATCAAGGCGGTTATAGTTGCGACAATAGCGTAGCTGACAAGGGAGAGGAGAACATAATGAAACCGGGAATTCACAATTTTTCGGAGATAGGAAAGCTTAACAAGGTGCTGCTGCACAGACTGGGAGATGAGGTTGAGGGACTTGTTCCCGACAATTTTGAGAGATTGCTGTTTGACGATATACCCTATCTCAAGGTGGCGCAGCAGGAGCACGACAGATTTGCGCAGCTTCTGAGAGACAACGGCGTTGAGGTGGTGTACTACCTTGACGAAACCGCCAAGGCCCTCGAAAAGCCGGGTGTCAAGAGCAAATTCATCAAAGAGTTTCTCGATGCAAGTCATATATATTCGCAGGGGGTATACGAGGAGCTGTCGGAGTATCTTGAAAATATGTCTGCCTGTGATGTGGTAAGCAAGGCCATAGCAGGGATTAAAAAGGGAGAAATAGCTGACATCAAGCATAAATCTCTGGCAGACTATATATCAGTATCTTATCCGTACTATACAGACCCTATGCCTAATCTGTATTTTACAAGAGATCCCGGTGCCTGCATCGGAAACGGCATCAATATTCATCATATGAGCACGCAGGCCAGAAGACGCGAGCCACTGATGCTCAAATATATGTATATGTACAATGATGATTTTACAACCGACAGAGAGCATATATGGTATGACTATAATGATGAGTTTTCAATCGAGGGCGGAGATGTGCTGGTGCTTTCAAAGGATACCGTTGCTATCGGGCTTTCCCAGCGTACCACTGTTTCAGGTATTGAGAGATTTTCAAAAAATCTTCTTTCAGGCTCCGATTTTAAAAAGATAATCGTATTTGACATTCCAAAATGCAGGGCGTTTATGCATCTTGATACTGTGTTCACTATGGTGGACTACGACAAATTCACCATACACCACGAAATAGAGGACCCTCTGCATCTGTTTGAAATATCCCTTGACAGGCAGGGCGAGGTAAAGGTAAGGTCAGTAACGGACAGCCTTACAAACCTTTTGAAACTGGAGCTTTCACTGCCTGCCGTAGAGCTTATCAGATGTGGCGGCGAAGACCTTATGGCTGCGCAGCGTGAGCAGTGGAATGACGGTTCAAACACTCTCTGCATAGCGCCGGGCAAGGTCGTTACCTATGAGAGAAATTATGTGACAAATGATATTCTTGACAAAAAAGGGCTGACAGTGCTTACAGTTCCGTCGGCAGAGCTGTCAAGAGGCAGGGGCGGTCCGAGATGTATGTCGTGCCCTGTAAACAGAGATGATCTGTAATGTATTAATAAAATTAAGGAGTTTGAGATATGGCGTCTAAAATAGTAATTGCACTGGGAGGAAATGCTCTGCAGTCGGGAAACGGTCCCGCAACGGCAGAGGCGCAGCTTGAGGTTGTAAGGAAGACCTGTGAGCATATAGCGCAGATAAGCGATATGGGCTATGAGCTTGCCATTGTTCACGGCAACGGCCCTCAGGTGGGAAGAATACTTCTCGCTTCTGAAACGGCCAGAGAGGTGACACCTGCCATGCCGTTTGATGTATGCGGAGCAATGTCGCAGGGGTACATAGGCTACCATCTGCAGCAGGGATTAAAGCATGCGCTTAACCTTAGAAACAGGGATATACCTGTTGTTACGGTTGCAACACAGGTTATAGTTGAGGAAAACGATCCTGCATTTGATGACCCGACCAAGCCTATCGGTCCTTTTTATACCGAAAGCGAAGCCAGAGCCATTGTAAAAGAAAAGGGCTATATTATGAAAGAGGACTCAGGCAGAGGCTGGAGAAGAGTTGTGGCATCACCTGTACCAAGGAGAATAGTTGAGATAGATGCTGTCAGACATCTGTGGGACTCAAGTATTGTAATTACCTGCGGAGGCGGAGGTATACCTGTAGTCGAAAAACCTGATGGTACAATCGAGGGCACAGAGGCTGTAATAGACAAGGATTTTGCAGCGGAGCTTTTAGCCGAGCAGGTGGATGCGGATGTCCTTATGATACTTACAGAGGTTGAGAGAGTTTCACTTAATTTCAATACGCCGGAACAGAGGGATCTTTCAGCGCTTAATCTTGCAGATGCCGCAAGGTACTGCGAAGAGGGACATTTTGCAGCGGGGAGTATGCTGCCCAAGGTTCAGGCCGCAATGAAATTTGTAAGAGCAAATCCGTCAAAGCATGCCGTTATAACGTCGCTTGACAAGGCGATAGAAGCATTAAACGGCGAGTCGGGAACCGTTATAACCTATGCGTAAATTAATAAATGATTAATTGAGACTGCTCCTTATTCATCGGGGAGCAGTTCTTGTGTATACAGGCGAAAAATCAAGAAAAAATTAATAAATATTGAATGAAACCTGTGAATACAGCTTCTAATGTGAATAATTATAAATAAAATACAAAAAATATTCATCAACCTTGTTGCATAAATATAATTTGCGATGTATAATTATATAGAACTACACAAGGGAGGAAAAAGATGAAAGGACTGATTTATTTAGAGGACGGAACTGTATTCAGGGGATATGGCTTCGGATATCCGTGCACCAATGTGGGAGAGCTGGTGTTCAACACCTCAATGACCGGATATCAGGAGATACTTACCGATCCGTCGTACAAAGGACAGATTATAAATATGACTTATCCGCTTATAGGAAACTACGGGATTAACAGCCTTGACAACGAGTCTGACAAAATCCACGCGTCAGGCTTCATAGTAAAGGACATTTCGTTAAATCCGTCAAATGCAGCAAGTGAAAAAAACATAGATGAATGGCTCAAAGAAATGAAAGTTCCGGGGGTTTACGGTGTAGACACAAGACGAATTGCAAAAAAAATCAGAAACGGCGGCACAGTCAAGTGCGTTATAACCAACGAAGAAAAAACCGTTTCAGAACTTAAAGAAATATGCGATGCGGCAGAGCTTAGAAACGATCAGATGAAAACCGCAGGAGTATCGGAATATGAACACATTCCGGGAATGGGCTGCAAAGTGGCAGTACTGGACTTCGGCGTCAAGGCCGGAATAATCGAAAACCTCATAGCAAGGGACTGTGATGTTCACATATTCCCGTATGGTACTTCGGCAGAGGAAATAATGAGCATTTCACCTGACGGACTTTTCCTTACAAACGGGCCGGGAGATCCGCAGGAGGCTGCAGAGGGCATCGAAACCGTAAAAGCTCTTGTCGGCGAGCTTCCGATTTTCGGTGTTTGTATGGGACATCAGGTGCTTGCGCTTGCAATGGGCGGCAAAACCTACAAGCTCAAATTCGGACACAGGGGCGGCAACCATGGAGTATTTGACAGGGAATCCGGCAGATCTTTCATTGTGGCGCAGAACCACGGCTATGCGGTAGACGGCGACTCCCTTATATTCAAGGGTATGGAGATGGTATATATAAATCTTAACGATATGAGCGTTGAGGGCATGAAGCACAGGAGCCTGCCGCTGTTTTCGGTGCAGTTTCATCCGGAAGCCTGCGCGGGACCTGAGGATACCAATATGCTTTTTGACAAATTTATAGAGATGATGGGGGAAAACAATGCCAAAGGACAGTAAACTTAAAAAGATAATGATAATCGGTTCCGGTCCTATAGTCGTAGGACAGGCAGCCGAGTTTGACTATGCGGGCACACAGGCCTGCAAGGCAATCAAAGAAGAAGGAATTAAAACCATACTTGTCAACAGCAACCCTGCCACGATAATGACTGACACCGATATTGCAGACAAGGTATACATAGAGCCGCTGACAGCAGAGGCTGTAAGCAGCATAATCGAAAAAGAGCAGCCTGACGGATTTCTTGCAGGCTTCGGAGGACAGACGGGACTTAATCTTGCGATGGAGCTTGAAGCTGCCGGAGTATTTGCAAAATACGGCGTGAAGCTTCTCGGAGTAAACAGGGACAGCATCAAAAAGGCAGAGGACAGAGAAGCTTTCAAAGAGCTGATGCTTGAGATAGGAGAGCCTGTTCCGCCAAGCGCCATAGCGACTCATATGGAGGAATGCTATGAATTTGTAAAGCAGGTGGGCTATCCCGTAATTATAAGGCCGGCATACACACTGGGCGGTACCGGCGGCGGCATTGCCGCCAATGAAGAGGAGCTTGACCTGCTGGCAAAGCGCGGAATGGAAAACAGCGCGATAGGTCAGATACTTCTTGAGAAGTCAGTTGCAGGCTGGAAAGAAATCGAATACGAGGTAATGCGTGATGCCAAGGACAACTGCATAATCGTGTGCAGTATGGAAAACATAGACCCCGTAGGCATACATACAGGAGACAGTATAGTAGTTGCGCCGGTGCAGACCCTGAGGGACAGAGAGCATCAGATGCTGAGAAGTTCCGCACTGAAGATAATCAAGAGCCTGGGCATAGAGGGAGGCTGCAATGTGCAGTTTGCGCTTAACGGAGATACAGGAGAATACATTGTAATAGAGGTAAACCCTCGTGTAAGCAGGTCATCAGCCCTTGCCTCAAAGGCCGCAGGCTACCCTATAGCAAAGCTGGCTGCCAAAATAGCGCTGGGCTATTCACTTGACGAGCTTTCAAACTATGTAACCGGAACAACCAGCGCATGCTTTGAGCCTGCTTTAGACTACTGCGTTGTGAAATTCCCGAAGTTTCCGTTTGATAAATTCAGAACTTCGCTTCGGACTTTAGGCACGCAGATGCAGGCTACAGGCGAGGTTATGGCAATATGCAGGACCTTTGAGAGCGCGCTTCTCAAGGCGGTTACATCTCTTGAGGTCAAGTGTGACGGACTCAGAAATCCGTACATAGACGGACTTAATGATGAAGAACTGGTTGCCAAGCTCAGGAGAGCAGATGATGAAAGACTCTTTGCCATTGCGGAGATTTACAGAAGAAATATATTTACAGTAGAGCAGCTGTTTGAGATAACGGGAATTGACCCGTGGTTCCTGAATAAAATAAAGAACATAACAGATATGGAGGAAACCCTCAAGTCGCAGCGGCTGACAGCGCAGCTTCTCAGAGAAGCCGAAACCATGGGATTTACCGAAAACGAAATTATGGAGCTTTCGGGAGTCGAAAGGAGCGCCATATCTGACATGAGAATATATCACGATATATTCCCTGTCTACAAAATGGTAGATACCTGCGGCGGTGAATTTGAGGCACTGACTCCTTACTATTACTCAACCTATGACGATGAGGACGAGGTTATATATGACGGCAATGACAAAATCCTTGTAGTCGGATCGGGTCCTATCCGTATAGGTCAGGGCATAGAATTTGACTACAGCTGTGTTCATGGCGCGTGGGCAATAAACAGGCTGGGTTATGAGTCCATAATGATAAACAACAACCCTGAAACCGTAAGTACCGACTTTGACACATCCGACAGACTGTATTTTGAGGCATTGCATGTAGACGATGTGATGAACGTTATCAAAAAAGAGCGCCCTATGGGAGTAATTCTCCAGTTCGGCGGCCAGACCTCGCTTAACATAACAGAGGACTTATACAACAGAAGCATCAATATACTGGGAACGGAATTTCAGTATATCGATATGGCAGAGGACAGAGAGAAATTCTCAGAGCTTCTTAATGAGCTTGACATTCCTACGCCTGACGGCTATGCTGTAACCACAGAGGAGGAAGCTTTTACGGCTGTGGCGAAGCTAAAATATCCTGTAATGGTAAGGCCGTCATATGTAATAGGAGGCAGAGCAATGCAGGTTGTATACAGCGACGAGGAGCTGCTAAAATATCTCAAGGAAGCTGTATCGCTTTCAGAGGAGCACCCTGTGCTGGTGGACAAATACATACAGGGCAAGGAAATGGAGATAGATGCCATAGGTGACGGTGAAGACATCCTTATACCGGGTATAATGGAGCATGTTGAAAGAACCGGAGTACATTCCGGCGACAGCATTTCGGTATATCCGCCTTATTCACTGCCCGAAAAGATAAAAGAAAAAATCATAGATTATACGATGAAAATCTCAAAGGCTCTGCATATAGTGGGTCTTGTGAATATTCAGTATGCGACAGACGGTGAAGAGGTTTATGTAATAGAGGTTAATCCGAGAGCCTCAAGAACAGTCCCTATTCTGAGCAAGGTTACGGGAGTTCCTATGATAGAACTGGCTGTAAAGGCGATGCTTGGGGCAAAGCTTAAGGATACAGAGTACGGCACAGGAGTATACAAAGAGGCTTCCAAATATGCAGTTAAGGTTCCGGTATTTTCGGGAGCAAAGCTCATAAACACCGATATTGCGTTGGGACCTGAAATGAAATCCACAGGAGAGGCGCTTGGTATAGACAGCGATCTTCACAGGGCATTTCTCAAAGGCTTTGAGGGAGCAAACATACCTGTACCTCAGGCAGGAGGCGTATACGTTTCGGTTAAAGATGCCGACAAGAATGAATTTACCGCAGAAGTAACCAAAAAATACAGCGCGGCAGGCTTTAAGATTATGGCATCCGAGGGTACAGGCGAATTTCTTGCAGGCTGCGGCATAGATGTTAAAATACTTGCGCCTGAGGAAGCTGAGAAGCTGGCAGGAAAGGATATAAATATACTGATTAATGTGGCTAATGTAGGCAACAGAAAAGGCACAGAGGGACTGTCGCTCAGAAGAAAGGCAATAGAAAAAGGCATTGCAGTTCTCACCTGTATGGATACGGCAGCTGTGTTCCTTGACGTAATCAAACTGAAGCGCGAGGGCATGCAGCTTGAATATGAAGCAATCTAAAGAATATGCAAAGACTTGTATTTTACCGCTGTCATATGACAGCGGTTTTTGCAGGAGCGCAGAGAATCTTCGCTGCATTAAGTCTCATAAAATTTTTCAAAAATTTAAAAAGCCTATTGAAAAAAGAAACTGTATATGGTAGACTTTCTTTGCTTGACTAACAGTGGGTGCCGTATATAATAGTATGTGCGGCATATATTTCAAAGAACAAGTTAGCAACTGCTAACTCAAAGCTTCCGCTTTATTCCCTTGAAATAGAAAGATGAGTAAGAAACAGGCGGGAGATAAAAGCAGGAATAACGGGAACCTTTAATGTCGTATCATGGTTATTTAGTGCGGCATTAAATTCTAATCAAGAGTTAGCTTATGCTAACTAAAATTACAGACTTATTTATTCCCGTGCAATATTAAAATCAGAAGACTGTAGTAAATTCGGGTTTAAATAAGCGCGGTGAGAGGAAAATAACTGGATAAACGTAGGATGCTGTAGCAGATTTATATAGTACAGCATTAGTTTTTGGAAATAAGTTAGCGAATGCTAACTGAAAGACTTATTCTCTCTACTGCTTTGGGGTGTTGTCAGGCGGGGACTATAAACACAGGAAGGAGGTTAATAATTTAAAAGGTAAATTACTGATTAAGAAAGGATTTTTTGAATATGAAGAAGAAAATATTGTCTATACTTCTGATGATGGCAATGATAGTTTCGATGTTTCCCGCATCGGCATTTGCAGTCACAGTAGACAACTCATATATGCCGGGAACGTATACCGGTGAAGCGCAGGGTTTTAAAGGTAAAGTAAATGTCAGCGTGACTCTTGCAGAAAGTAACGGTAATGTGGTTATTTCAGATATAACCGCTACAAGTGAAAAAGAAACTGAAAGCTACTGGAATATGGCTATCGGTATTCTTGATAAGATTAAAGCAAACAATGGTACAGATAATGTAGATGCAAAAACCGGTGCAACAGTAAGTACGCAGGCTATTATGGATGCGACCGAAAAGGCGCTTGCCAAGGCGGTTTCCGGCTTCACAGGCGGAACGGGAACAGAGGCCGATCCGTATACTGTTTCAAGTGAAGCAGGACTCAGATATATTCAGCAGCAGGTAGCTGGTGGTAACAGCTTTGCTGAGAAGCATATAAAGCTTACCTCAGATGTTACGCTTACCTCAGAATGGATACCTATCGGTTCCTCTGCATCATCAGCATTTGCGGGTCATTTTGACGGCGCAGGACACACTGTAAGAAATATGACTATAACAGACAGTACTCTCGGCTATGCCGGCTTTTTCGGTTATATACTTTCAGGAGCGTCGGTCCGTAATGTAACACTGGAAAACGCTTCGATTTCTATGCCCGATGCAAAACAGTCTGTTTATGCAGGAGCACTTATTGCTTTTATGAAAGTTGATACCAAGGGAAATGAGGTTTCGATAGTAGATAATTGCTATGCTTCCGGAAATATAGATGTATCTGCAGCAGATAAAGTAACAGTGGCAGGTGGTCTTGTTGGATTCAGTAATCAGCGTGCAGCTGTTACAAACTGCGGGACAAATGTAACAATTAATGCAGACTCAGGTACAGGGCGCGCAACTGCAGGTGGTCTGGTTGCCTGGACAAGTATTCTGTCTCTGTTTATGAACGATTATTCATTAGGGGACATTACTGTAACAACCAGTAATAAAACGTATAATTGTGCGGGCAGTATATTTGGAACTTTAAATGGTATAATCTATAATTGTTATACAACAGGAAATGTGACGTTCGTGGGTGAAGATCTTAAAGATCCGGCAGGCGCATTTGCTGGTAATTTAGCTGCAGCCTCATATGTGGATAGTTGCTATTACTCAGGAAGTGATACTCCGTTTGGAAGGGTGTCAGGAAAATATAATGAAGATACTGTGTTAAAAAAGACTTCTGAGGAACTGGAAAGTGAAGCCTTTGCACAGCTTATGCACGACAACCTTTCACCTGCGGCATTAGCGACAATGACTGAAAAGACTAAAGATGCTAATATAACAGGCTGCAGTGATTTTGGTGCAATGACGGCACGCGTAGATAATAAGTTTTATGACTGGGCAGTAAATAGCGGGGCCGTTTCCCTTACAAATTCCCTGTGGACAACAGGCGAAATAGATGAGTCTATATTCGACTCAGGTAAAGGTACTGCAGAGGAACCGTATATCATAGCGACAGAAAAGCAGCTGCGTGACTTTGCAGGCTCGCTGAATGACAAAATCGACTATACAAACAAGTTTGTAGCACTCGGAGTTGATATTAAGCTTTCATCTGACGAATGGAAGCCTGTAGGCAGAAGTGACTATCTGTTTAACGGTACATTTGACGGACAGGGACATACAGTTTCAGGAATGACTCTGGGAAGTGCGAAAAAGCCGTTTGCACTTGACAAAGAGAACCTGTATATAGGCTTCTTCGGAGTGCTGGGACCTCAGTCTGTTGTAAAGAACTTAAAACTTACAGATGTTGCTTTCCATACTACATTTGAAGCTACAGCCTATGTAGGCGGCATAGCGGGAGTAACACAGGGCTCAAGAACCAATAATAACTTTACAGGTGCAGTTATTGACGGCTGCTCCGTTGAAGGCAGCCTTTCACTTACAGGCAATAAGGGCAACCAGTTCGTAGGCGGCATTACCGGTATGCAGTACAAAGGCGCCATTATAAATTCCGTAGCCAAGGTAGACGCTTCGGGCGTTGTACTGGCAGGAGACCTGGCTGAAGTAGGCGGCCTTGTAGGTCTTAACAACAGAGGCCTTGTTGCAAACTGCCGGTCAGACAGTACAATCTACGGCAGCGGCAGCCGTGAAAACGGAAATGAAGGTATGGCGGTTGCAAGTAATCTGGTTGCGTGCAATGCAGGTATGCTTGTTAACTGCTACGGCTCAGGAAATGTTACAACTAAAGAACATTCAGTTTATGCCGGAATGGTATCAGGCTGGGTAACAGGCATAGGCAAGAGCTACAACTGCTGGTATAATCTTGACAGCACAATGATTGTAGGTGCGGAGACAGATAACCCGCTTACAGTAAATCCTGTAGAGTCAATAGGAACAAAGGTTGCCTCAGGCGTCAACGACGAGGGTGATGCATACACAGGCGGTCTTGTAGACAGGATGACAGGATACAATTCAGAAAGCTATAGTGCGCTTGCAGGTGAACTGAATAATACATTTGCAGCGTTCCCTGCTGATATCACAGTTTATGGATTAAAAGCTGATGCTTTAAAGAACTGGGCATATACTGACGGCACTGTTACTTTTGGAGATACCAACGCTGCAGTAAACTATGTACAGCCTGATTGTGAAAAGGTAGAAAAACCGGAACTCAAGCTTAACGACGGTACATGGTATGGCCGTGACAATGACAAAAAATCAGTTGTAAAAATCACAGTCAAGGACGGTGAGGTTGCAACAGAGGCTATATCAGGTGCAGAGAGTGGTGAAAGCTTTGATGCTGCAGTAGAAAAAGCGAAATACAAAGCTACATACGGAGATTTCTCACATTATGAAAAAGCTGATCCAGGCAAATTTGCAGGCGGAAGCGGTACGGCTGAAGATCCGTACAGAATTTCAAATGAAGCGCAGCTTCGCTATCTGTCATACTCCATCAATGCAGATGTTAACTGGAGCGACACATATTTCGTACAGACTGCGGATATTACTCTGACAGGCGGCGACTGGCAGCCGATAGGCTGGGCGCTTAACGGCGAAGTAAACGGCAAAAAAACTCAAGTTTGCGCTTATCCGTTCAAAGGAAACTTCGACGGGGGAAACTATACTATCAGAGGCCTTGCAATCGGCACAGAAACAAATCCGGCAGACCAGATGACCTCAGGACTGTTCGGACTGACTGCAGGCACACTGAATACTAATGAGAAAATTACCGAAAGCGACAAGGTTGTTCGCCTTTCAAACATTCATCTTGAAAATATAGACATTAATGCGGCGACAAGATACGAAACCTATACAGGCGGTCTTGTGGGAAGCGGACAGACAGGTATTTTTATTGACAACTGCTCTGTAACAGGAAAAATTAATGCGACTACATCAGAAAGCTTTGCGCGTGCCGGCGGACTTGGAGCAAGCGTGCTGCGCGGTGCGGTTACAAACAGCTGGGCAGATGTTGATATTAACGCGGTGACAGATACAAACCATGTATATGCCGGCGGACTGTACGGCATGGATAACCGTGTGACTACAATCAACTGCTATGCCCTCGGAAACGTTAAAGGAAACTCAACCAATAACAACAAGGTGCATATCGGCGGACTTGCAGGTCAGGCAGGCGGTATTCATATCAACTGCTATGCGACAGGTGACGTTGTATCACTTAAAACAACTACAGATGTAGGCATATTAAACGGCCGTTCAGGCGGTATCACAATCGACTATAACTGCTACTACAACAGTGAAGCGGTTCTCAAGCAGGGAGATACTGTTGTATCACCTGTAAAGGGGATTGGAGTAATAACAACAAACGCTACAGCAGTCAACGTTGAGGGCAAAGCCAAGGCAGAAATGTCCGGAAGTGAATTTGCCGTGCTTCTTAACAGCAGCATTACAGACAGCAGTATGAAGAAAATATTTGCGGCTGTAGATGAGGCTCTTACAGCGCAGGCAGGTCGTGATTTTGTTCAGCAGAACTATTACGAAGGAAACAAGCTGTCAGGATGGACTGTGAAAAACGGAACAGTAACCTTTGGTGAAAACCAGTCACAGCCATCACAGCCGTCAGTACCGGCTGTACCACCTGCTTCAGAAGTGCAGAAACCTGAAATAGCGCCGGTAACGGGCGGAAATGTTAAACTTTCAGAAGACGGTACATCAATAGAAATAACTCCTGCGGCAGGCATGGTAATAGAAAAAGTAACCGTAAACGGTAAAGAAGTTGCGGTAAAAGACAACAAGGTTACAGGCCTTAAGACAGGAGACAAGGTTGTTGTAACATTTGTCAAGAAGTCACAGACAGGAGAAGAAGAATTCAATAACATCAAGGATGGTATAAAGAATCTTAAACTGGCTGTCAGCACTTCAAAGAATTCAAAGAAGAACGTTAAGGTCAATGTGAAGATTAAGAACGGCAAGAGCCTGATTAAGGATCTCGAATCTAAGGGATATACTGTTAAGTACAAGTTCTATAAGTCAACTAAGAAAGATTCAAAGTACAAGGCTGTTAAAACAAAGAATGCAGGCTCATATATCAACACTTCAGGCAAAAAGGGCACTAAGTACTACTACAAGGCTAAGGTGCTTGTATATGACGGCAAAACCCTTGCAGCACAGACAGAGCTCAAGCAGTGCAGCTATGGTGTGAGGACATGGAGTAAATAGCGTTGAGGAATACAAGAGGATTGAGCCTGCGTTATAGCATGGTGAAATTATCAGAGAATACTTGACATAGAATTTGTATATAATATATAATGTCTATAGGCAAAAGGATATTAGTAACCATACGGATACTAAAAGCAAAACCCGACAGATGCTACCTGTCGGGTTTTATTTTATGCTGATTGTTGCCACAGTATCATCTTCTATCCAGCCATTTGCAGATATGATGGCAAATTATGCCTGCTTCGATAGAAGAAAATAAGGATATTAGCCAATCCATACAGACACCTCCCTCCTGTTGACAGTATAGGGGGTGACAACAACTATATTGTAGCATAAAACACAGAACAAATAAACATAAGTTTGCGAAAACAAGTTTGAAAAATAAAATCCGGATTATCAGCACAGTGGCGAAAGATGGAACTTGCACCGATTGTAGATACATAGCAAAAGAGCCGGCATAATGCCGGACTCTTTGCAAATAAGAAAGTCTAATGAAATGTGAGAGTGACTAATTTATATCATCAAGCTGCTTCTTCACGCTTTCAAATGAAGTAGAGCCTGCTGACAGCTTAGCTTTGATACATGCGGCAGGATCTATGTTTTCATAGATATCCGCTTCAAATTTATCCGAGAATGTTTTCAGAGTTTCAAGTGACAGGTCCTCTATTGCGGTGTTTTCGTTTATGCAGTAGAGTACCAGTCTGCCTATTATCTCGTGGCAGTCTCTGAAAGGTATTCCCTTTGAAACCAGATAGTCAGCCGCATCTGTAGCATTCATAAATCCGTTCTTCACAGCGGCTTTCATTCTGTCCTTATTAAATGTGACAGTCGAAATCATTTCTGTAAATATGGATAACGATGCTTTTAATGTATCCGATGCATCAAATACCGGAGGCTTGTCCTCCTGCATATCCTTATTATATGCAAGCGGCAGGCTCTTCATAAGGGTGAAAAGCGTAATCATATCGCCGTATACTCTTCCGGTTTTACCCCTGATAAGCTCCGCCATATCAGGATTTTTCTTCTGCGGCATAATGCTGCTGCCTGTAGCAAAGGCATCGTCCATTTCAACAAAACCGAATTCCGTTGAATTCCACAGAATAAGCTCCTCGCAGAACCTTGAAAGATGCATCATTGAAATTGAGCACGCCGAAAGAAATTCCAGAGCAAAATCCCTGTCGCTGACAGCATCAAGGCTGTTGGGGCAGATACCCGCAAAACCCAGCTCCTGTGCAAGAAAATCCCTGTCTGTATTGTAGGTTGTTCCTGCCAGCGCGCCGCAGCCGAGAGGAAGCATGTCGGTTCTGCCTAGGCAGTCCTCAAAACGCTGCTCGTCTCTGTTAAACATATTGTAGTATGCCAGCATATAGTGCGCCAGAGTTACAGGCTGCGCCCTCTGCAGATGAGTGTATCCGGGCATTATTGTTTCCTGGTTTTTATCTGCAATCTCATACAGCGCCGATTTCAGATTTTTAAGGAGTGACTGTATTTCATTGATTTCTTCTTTGAGATACATTCTGAAATCGACAGCCACCTGGTCATTCCTGCTTCTTGCGGTATGCAGTTTTTTGCCGACATCGCCTATTCTTTCAGTGAGAATACTCTCTATATTCATATGAATATCCTCCTGCTCGATAGTAAACTCTATTTTACCGGCTTCTATATCCGTCTTGATATCCTTGAGAGCGCTGATTATCTGATCAGCCTCGTCCTTTTCGATTATACCCTGCTTTGCAAGCATAGCTGCGTGAGCGCAGCTGCCTGCAATATCCTGAGCGTACATTCTCTGATCAAAAGGGATAGAAGCGTTGAATTCATTAGCAGATGAAGTCGCTGTTTTTGTAAATCTTCCTTTCCAGAGCTTCATTAGGCTTGTTACCTCCTTCTTTGATCTGTTTCTGTATTGCACGGATTTTCAGAGGCAGTGAGAACAGGTTGATGAAACCTTCTGCGTCGCTCTGGTTGTATACTTCGTCCTTGCTGAATGTAGCAAACTCTTCACTGTATAATGAGTTAGGTGACTGAGTTGCAGCAGGGATTGCGGAGCCCTTGTAGAGCTTCATCTTTACAATACCGTCAACATCAGCTTCGATTGAATCAACGAAAGCCGAGATTGCAGCCCTTAAAGGTGTGAACCATAAACCGTCATATACAAGCTGGGCAAATTTCTGTGAAACAATATTCTTGTACTGGATTGAATCTCTGTCAAGTATCAGCTTTTCAAGTGCGGCGTGAGCCTTGTAGAGGATTGTTCCGCCCGGAGTTTCATATACACCACGGGATTTCATACCTACAAGTCTGTTTTCGATTATATCTATAGTTCCTACGCCGTTTACGGAACCGAGTTCGTTTAATTTTGTAAGAAGTTCAACAGGTCCCATTTCCACTCCGTCAAGAGCTACAGGAACACCTGCTTTGAAAGTGATGTCAACATAGGTTGCCTTGTCGGGAGCCTTTTCGATAGGAACTGACTTAACGTGGATGTCGTCAAGGTGCTCGTTCCAAGGGTTTTCAAGGTTTCCTCCCTCGTGGCTGATGTGCCATATGTTTTCATCTCTGCTGTATATCTTTTTAACTGTCTGTTCGATAGGAATGTTGTGAGCCTTAGCATATTCTATACATTCTTCCCTTGAGCTTAAATCCCACTCTCTCCAAGGAGCTATGATTTTAATTGAAGGGTCTAATGCTTTGATTGTTGTTTCAAATCTTACCTGGTCATTACCCTTGCCTGTGCAGCCGTGTACGATGTAGTATGCGCCTTCCTGGTTTGCAATTTCAACCAGCTTCTTTGCCATAAGAGGTCTAGCCATTGATGTTCCCAGCAGATAATCGTTTTCGTAGACTGCGCCGGCTTTAAGTGTAGGCCATATGTAGTCTGTTATGAACTCTTCCTGAATGTCAAGAACGTATGATTTGGAAGCGCCTGTTGCCAGAGCCTTCTGGTTGATTTTGTCGAAGTCATCGCTCTGTCCTGCATTGCAGCATACGCAGATTACGTCGAAATCGTAATTCTCTTTTAACCATGTAACTATAATTGATGTGTCAAGTCCGCCTGAATAAGCGAGTACAACTTTTTCCTTTGCCATTTTTCTCTCTACCTTTCTTATTTATATCGTAAATTTATTTAACTTTGTTAACTTGATTATGATTATACACTATTATAAATAATTATGCAAGAGAAAATGAATAAATATTTATAAAAAAGTTAAAAAACTTGGTTTTTATGCATAAAAATTAAGTTTGCAATATATTATTCATTTTTAAACAGGTAATATTAATGTGATGGAACTTTGGGAATTCTTTGTATTTATTACGAAACAAAGAGAAAAAATTCTGAATATTGACAAAATTATTCAAGCCATGCTAGGGTATACAAAATAAAATATGTATTATGCTTAAATATAAGTGGTTGCAGGAGTTGTTTGTATGAAATAAAGGAGGAATATGAAACAATGAGAAGGAAAGCAAATCTTAATTTGGAGGAGTGTTTGTCAATACTGGATTTTATTTCTGGTATGGTTGTCATAGATAAAGACGGATTGATAAAATATCTGTCGCCGGATATGGAAGAAAGAATAAGACGTTTTGGAGACGTACAGGAGGATACTGAATTTATAGGATCCAGTATTTTATTGAATATTCTTGTGCGATGGAATCGCACTTCCGGAAATCTGGAAATCAGATGCCCGGAAGTGGAAATCATCTATACGCTTGTGAGCATGGGCATTATTTACCAAAGGAACGATAATTTTTTGCCGATGTTAAAGTGTTTTATAGATTTTGCTCTGGAATATTCATCAGAAATGAAATAACGGTATTGAATTATATGCCGATTAACAAGTATAATATATATTAAGCAGAGGCAGGAGGTAGCAAAAATGAAAAAACAGGTAGTTACAATAAGCAGAGAATACGGAAGCGGCGGCAGAGAAATAGGCAGACTGCTGGCGGAGAGCATGGGAGTTCCGTTTTACGACAGAGAGAAAATAGATGAGCTGACTTCGGGCAAGGGTTATTCTAAAGAAGTGCTTGACAAGGCGGAGATGAAAGCCAAAAACAGCTTCCTATATAACCTTACAACTGCGCTTGGCGGAAGCGGTATAGAGGGCAGCGGCATAGACGGCCTTTCATTAAACGAAAAGGTTTTTCTTGCCCAGTTTGAAACCATCAAAAAACTGGCGTCGGAGGGTCCCTGCGTAATCGTGGGCAGATGCGCGGACTATGTGTTAAGAGATATTCCGGAGGCTACCAATATATTCATATATGCAGAGCCTGAGGACCGTATCGAAAGAGCGATTAAAGAATACGGTATTGCGCCTGACGAGGCTAAGGGCTGGGTTGCAATCTGCGACAAGGCCAGAGCCAATTACTATAATCATCATACAGGCAGAAGATGGGGCGAGGCCGTAAACTATCATATGTCAATTGATTCAGGCTATATCTCAAAGGAAAATATAGTAAAATTAATTGAAGAATATATGGAATTAAGAAAGTAATTGTGATAACATATAAATTAGTCCGGCCGCCATCAGGCCGGCAATATATTTGCCGCTTCTCATTCGAGGCGGAGATGAAAGGAAAGATAAAACTATGACAGACAAAAAAGGTACCTATTATATAACGACACCTATTTATTATCCAAGCTCAAACCTGCACATAGGACATACCTACTGCACGGTAATGGCAGATGCAATGGCCAGATTTAAGAGAATGACAGGCTATGATGTAATGTTCCTGACAGGTACGGACGAGCACGGTCAGAAGATAATGAATATAGCACAGGAAAAGGGAGTAACCCCGCAGGAATATGTTGACGGAGTTGTTGCCGGCATCAAGGACCTGTGGAAGACCATGGAGATTTCCAACGATGATTTCATAAGAACAACTGAGCCGAGACATATCAAGAGAGTTCAGGATATGTTTATGAGATTATACGAAAAGGGAGATATATACAAGAGCGAATACGAAGGTCTGTACTGTACACCTTGCGAGTCATTCTGGACAGAGAGCCAGCTTGTTGACGGCAAATGTCCAGACTGCGGCAGACCTGTACAGCCTGCCAAGGAAGAAGCGTACTTCTTCAAGCTTTCAAAATATGCGGACAGGCTTCTTGCGCTTTACGAGGAACACCCTGAGTTCCTGCAGCCTGAGTCCAGAAAAAACGAAATGGTAGCCTTTATAAATCAGGGGCTTGAGGACCTGTGCATCTCCAGATCGACTTTTGACTGGGGCATTCCGGTACCTATTGATACAAAGCATGTAATATATGTATGGCTTGACGCTCTTACAAACTACATCACAGCTTTAGGCTGGCCTGATGAACCTGAGAAATACGACAAATACTGGCCTGCGGACGTACATCTTGTAGGTAAGGAAATCGTAAGATTTCACTCGATTATATGGCCTGCAATGCTGATGAGCGCAGACCTGCCGCTTCCAAAGCAGGTAAGAGGCCACGGCTGGCTGCTTCTGGGCGGAGAAAAAGTAAGCAAATCCAAGGCTTCCAAGGGCGCCGATGTGGTTGACCCTGTAGTCCTTATAGACAGATACGGTATTGACGCTCTTAAATACTTCCTGCTTCGTGAATATACTTTCGGACAGGACGGCGTATTTACAAATGAAGTAATGCTCAAGAGAATGAACTACGACCTTGCAAACGATTTAGGCAATCTGGTTTCAAGAACGGTTTCAATGATTGAAAAATACAACGGTGGTTTTGTTCCTGAGGCTAAAGGCGAGGAAGCTGTTGATGCAGACCTTAAGGCTATTGCGACAGGCGCTGCTGCAAAGGTTGAGGAGCAGATGGGCAAATTCGCGTTCAATATGGCTCTTGAGGAAATTTGGGTTGTAGTAAGAAGAGCCAACAAATATATAGATGAAACCACACCTTGGATACTGGCCAAGGATGAGGCATTAAAGGACAGACTGGATACAGTTATGCACAATCTTGCAGAAACCATCAGAATTATATCGATTCTCATCTATCCGTTTATGCACACTACAGCAGACAAGATCAGAAAGCAGATGGGTCTTTGGTATGCAGAGCCTGTATGGGATGACGCTCTTGTATTCGATATGATGAACGGCGAGCAGGTTAAGAAGGGCGATGCTATATTCCCTAGACTTGACATCGAAAAAGAACTTGAGGAGCTGGCGGCACTCAGCGCGCCAAAGGAAGAAAACATACCTTTAGAGCTGAAAGATGAAATCGTATACGATGATTTTGACAAGCTTGATTTAAGAGTAGGTACAATTCTTGAGGCTGAGAAGCACCCTAAGGCAGACAAGCTGCTGGTATTCCAGGTACAGCTGGGAACAGAAAAAAGACAGATTATATCCGGCGTTGCAAACTACTTCAAACCTGAGGAATGTGTCGGCAGGAAAGTTGTAGTTGTTGCAAATCTTGCGCCTCGTAAGTTAAGAGGACTTGAGTCAAAGGGTATGATTTTATTCGCAGACGATATAGCAGACGGCAAGGAAACCCTGCAGTTTGTTACAACCATTGCAAATGACGGTAACCCGGTAACATAGAAATTACAGACATTTAAAGGTGCGGCTTTTCCGCACCTTGATTTTTACGGAGGAATAAATGCTATTTGATGCACACACACATATAAATGAAAGAAGTCTCAGCGACAAGGAGAGAGCGGACTTCATAAAATCAGTTGAAGATGCAGGTATGGACGGGGCTGTTGATGTGGGCTACGACCTCGAAAGCTCAGCTCTTGCGGCAAAGCACGCAGAGATGTATGACTGGTGCTATGCGACCGTAGGCTGCCACCCTCACGATGCGGACAGCTTCGATGAGATACAGCTTGAGATGATAAGGGGGCTTGCCCTCAAAAAAAAGGTGGTGGCCATAGGAGAAATCGGACTGGACTTTTACAGAAACCTTTCGGACCCGGAAGTGCAGGAGTACTGGTTCAGAAGACAGATACAGCTTGCCAATGAGCTCAAAATGCCTATAGTTATCCACGAAAGAGATGCGGTGCAGGCGGTTATGGATATTCTCAAGGAGGAGGGAGCTTTCAGAGATGAGAGAAAAAGCTGGTTCCCGATGAGAAAGGGACCCGGCGGAGAGATGACTTCTGATGCCAGAGTTATGATACACTGCTTTTCTGCCAGCAAAGAGGTGGCAATGCAGTATGCAGCGCTGGGGGCTACAATATCGGTGGCAGGACCTGTAACCTACAAAAACAATCGTAAAACTGTTGAGGCGGTGGAGACTGTTCCTATTGAGTATCTGACAGTTGAAACAGATGCGCCCTATCTTACACCGGAGCCGCGCAGAGGCAGAAGAAACGTGCCTGCCAATGTAAGATACACAGCCCAGAAAGTAGCGGATATCAAGGGTATGAGCCTTGAGGAAGTGGCGAAGATTACAAGCCGCAACGCCAGGGTGTTCTTTGGGATTGAGTGAGAATAATACTGAAAAGTGTACAAAAAAGAAACGAGCAACCTTTTCCGGCCCGAAAGCCTTACTCAGTGGAAAACCCATTTCTTAATTAAGATATTAATAAGAGCGGCTTGATTTGTCAAGTACTTGTATATTTGATAAGTGTGAAAACTGAACTTAGCTGGCAGGATAAATTAATTTAATGCACCTAAGTTGATATTGATAAAATGTATATAGGCGGTATATAATATATTAACGACAATAAACAGAGAGGAATATGTTAAATGAAAGAAGTATACATAGCCCATCTTAAAACCGATCAGGAATTTATAGATTTTTTTATGGTTAAATCCATAGAGCTCAAAATAGGCTCAAACAAAAAACAGTACCTTGATATTCTGCTGGGAGACAAAACCGGCGACATCAACGCCAAGAAATGGGACGTTTCAGACGAGGAGGCCGAGAACATCAGAAGCATCTCTCCGGGAGATGTTGTTAAAGTCAAGGCATCGGTAAACGAATGGAACGGCACCAAGCAGCTCAGAGTTACAAGAATACGCAAGGCAGTCAAAGAGGATCAGATTGAAATAAAGGAATTCATCAAAGCCGCTCCTGAGGACTCGGAGTCTATGTGGACATATATCCACGATGTGGCAAACGGCATAGGCGATTCTGACCTGAGAACCATATGCCTCAGACTTATGAAAGAAAACAAAGAAAAGCTTATGTATTACCCTGCGGCTCAGAAGAACCACCACGCTGAATACGGCGGACTTCTCTACCATATGAAGAGGATGCTTATGAACGGCGAGAGAATGTGTCAGGTATACAGAAACCTTAACCCTGACTGGGTCAAGGCAGGCGTAATAGTACACGATATAGAGAAGATAAACGAAATCCAGTCAGATGAAATGGGTGTTTCGCCGGGATATTCCTTTGAGGGCAATATGCTGGGACATATAGTTCAGGGCATCAAGCTCATAGAGAAAATGGCGGAAGAAATTGGTATGAGCCACGAAAAAACAGTAATGCTGGAGCATATGATACTGTCCCACCATTACGAACCGGAGTACGGAAGTCCCAAAAGACCTATGTTTCCGGAGGCGGAGATACTCCACTACCTTGACATGATAGATGCCAGAATGTTTGATATGGAAGACGCCCTCGTGGGAGTGGAGCCGGGAGAGTTTTCGGAGCGTATCTGGATACTCGACAACAGAAGACTTTACAAACCGAGCGGACAGTAGATGAAACAGGATTGATACAATGCAGGAAAAAAAGGGAATAATCGCAGATATAATATTTCATAACGAAAAAAACGGCTATACCATAGCCGTTTTTGAAACAGAGGAGGAACAGTTTACGGCAGTGGGAAGCATAGCGGCCTGCCGCAAGGGACTGAGCCTTATTCTGCGCGGCAAATTTACGGTGCACCCTACATACGGGGAGCAGTTTGCCTTTTCTGAATATGAAGAGGTTATTCCCGAAAGCGTACAGGGCATAGAGGAATTTCTTGCAACAGGAGCGCTCAAAGGCATAGGCAAAAAAACAGCGGCGGCCATAGTACATAAATTCGGCAAGGACACCTTGAGAATAATGGAAGAGGAGCCCGAAAGACTTGCAGAGGTTTCGGGCATAGGCGAAAAAAAGGCTGCTGCAATAGGTGAAGCCTTTGCACTGCACAGAGAATTTGCAAGAGTCACAATGTATTTTCAGAAATACGGTATTTCACCCGACTATTCACTCAAACTGTACAAGGCCTACGGCTCTCAGACAATTACAATAATCGAAGAAAATCCGTATGTTATGATTGATGATATCTTTGGCATAGGCTTTCGCAAGGCAGATGCCATAGCTGCCAAAATCGGTATTTCGCCGGAAGACCCTGCCAGAGTCAAAAGCGGCATCAAGTATGCGATGTGGTACTATATCGGCGAGGGCAACACCTACTGCCCGCAAAAGGAGCTTTGCGAAAAAACAGCTCAGCTTCTGGATATTTCAAGCAGTGTGATTTATGATTACCTGACGGAAATGGCCTTTGCAGGCGATATCGTAATGGAAAGCTCCGAGGGCAGAGTCAACGTATATATCACATCATACTATATGGCGGAGCAGAATGTTACCAAGAGCCTTATGGCAATCAATACAGCCTCGCTCAAGCCTGTAGACTCGGATATCAGAAGCCTGATTGAATTTACCGAAAATGAAACAGGCATCAGGCTTTCGGACAATCAGAAATATGCCGTTGAAACCTCGCTTCAAAACGGAGTGTCGGTTATAACGGGGGGACCGGGAACAGGTAAAACCACCATCATAAACACTATAATAAATGTGCTTAACCAGAGCGGGCTGAGCACAGCCATAGCAGCGCCTACAGGCAGGGCAGCCAAGCGTATTACAGAAACCTCGGGAAGCGATGCCGTTACGATACACAGGCTTCTTGAATACTACTATTCTGAAGCCGAGGATACGATGCGCTTTGGCAAGGACGCGGGCAACCCTCTTGATTATGATGCGGTAATCATAGACGAGGCATCTATGATAGACCTGATGCTTATGAACGGACTTGTGAGCGCCATTAAACCCGGCACCAGACTCATAATTGTGGGAGATGCCGACCAGCTTCCGTCTGTGGGAGCAGGTAATGTATTAAGAGATATAATTGAAAGCGAATACATATACTGCATTAAGCTGACAGAGATATTCAGACAGGCCAAGGAGAGTCTGATTGTTGTCAACGCCCACAGGATAAACAAAGGAGAATACCCCGACTATAACGAGAAAGGCAAGGAATTCTTCCTTATGAGGCAAAAAACCGAAAAGGAAATGCTTGCCCTTATTAAAGACCTGTGCGCAAGAAGGCTGCCTAATTACTATACCAGCCTTAATCCGCTCAAGGACATACAGGTGCTTACCCCTGTGCGAAAGGGCACGCTGGGGACTATGAACCTTAACAGGCAGCTTCAGGAGATATTAAACCCTCCTGCCGCAGACCTTGAAGAAAAAACTTTCGGAGAGAGAACCTTCAGAGAGGGCGACAAGGTTATGCAGATTAAAAACAACTATCAGCTCAAATGGAAAAACACAGATGATTTTACGGAGGGAGAGGGCGTTTTCAACGGAGATGTAGGCTTTGTACAGTCTATAGACAAGGAATACGGCAAAATCACAGTTCTCTTTGATGACAGGAGAGTGGCTTCTTACGACTTTTCACAGCTTGATGAGCTGGAGCTTGCCTATGCTGTTACAGTTCACAAGAGTCAGGGAAGTGAGTTTCCTGTGATAGTGATGCCGGTATCGTGGTTTCCGCCTATGCTGGCAACAAGAAACCTCCTTTATACTGCGGTTACCAGAGGCAAGGAGGCGGTTGTGCTTGTAGGCTCGGAGGACAAGCTCAATGCCATGATAGACAACAACAGAATTGCCGCAAGATATTCGGGACTTGCAGCAAAGCTTGCAAAACTTATGAAGACGGAAATATTATGATTGAAAGAATTCTTGATATAGTATATCCTGATAATATATACTGTATCTGCTGCGGCAGTATTATTGATAAAAGCAGAGCCTACAGCCTGTGTGACACCTGTCTTGAGCGTATGCACTGGATAACAGGCAGGAGCTGCAGAATATGCGGCAAGGCTTTGCAGGATACATATGCGGGAGATATATGCTATGACTGTATGGAGGAGGAGCACAGCTTTGACAGAGCTTTTTCCTGTGTGGAATACGGTCTTTACGAACGCGCTGTTATAATGGATTTTAAATACGGTGACAAGGCATATATAGGCAGGAAGCTTGCAGAGGCCATGTATGACAGAATTTGCTGTGAGGATATATTCTATGATATAATAGTGCCGGTGCCTATACATAAGTCAAGAAAAAACAGCAGGGGATATAATCAGGCAGAGATAATAGCAAAGCATATGAGCAAACTGTCAGGCAAGCCTTGCATAGAGCTGCTGTTCAGGACAAGGGCTACAGAGGCGATGAAAAACCTGTCCATTGCTCAGAGAAGAGATAATATCAGAGGGGCTTTTCAAATCCCTGAATATATGAATAAACCTGTTCAAGGTAAAAACATATTGCTTATTGACGATATATACACAACCGGCGCAACTTTTGATGAATGTTCAAAAATAATTAAATCCGCAGGGGCAAAGGCAGTGTATTGTATGGCCTTTGCTTCGGGAGCAAACAGAAAACACGAAATAAACTGAGGGCAGAGCGGCTGCTTGGGTCTGTGGTTGCAAGGCCATGCCAGATACGGGCAAAGGGCTCCACGTAAGCTGATCCGCAAGGCGGCAGTGATCATGGCGTATCTTAGATGTAAGTCCTCCGGAAAATCCGGGTAAAGGCGAGTGTGGGGGCAAAGACCAGGTCAGCCGGGCAGCCGCTGTGCTCTCAGTATTTATGTGTATTTGATGAGTGAAAGTTAAAAATAAGAGAAAAAATAAAAAGGGACATTTTCTATTTTGTCAAGTTCTGCAAGAACATTGAAATTCCAACAGGCAAATCATTGAAAAATTATCACATAAAAGGAATTGACGGTAAAAACAGGGTGTGCTAAAATGGTGGCATAGAAAATTTGTAAGGACACACAGATAAGCCGTTTAGGCTGGATTAAGTTTCAGCTTAAGCGGTTTTTTATAACATAGGAAATATCGACTTGCAGATATTTCCGTATGTTTCAAAGAAAGTACCTTGAATGTTATCGCACCTTGCGTGCGATATGTGGAAATAGGAATTTCAATTCCGTACATTTCCACTTTTTTTATATCAAAAGTCCCGAAGCAGCGTTAAAAAGCATACATACGGCAATACCCGTTATTGCGGGGACAGCGACCGAAACCAGAGTCCATTTCAGACTGCCGGTTTCTTTTTTTATAGTCATAATAGTTGTGGCGCAGGGCCAGTGCATAAGTGAAAAAAGAATAAAGCATATGGCGGTAGTAAAATCCCAGCCGTTTGCCGCAAGCACCTGCGAAAGCTGGTCTATACCTGAAACCTCCGACAGTATTCCCTGATTTGTATAGGTCATAATAATTATAGGAATTACTATTTCATTTGCAGGAAGCCCCAGAATAAATGCGGTGAGTATTACACCGTCAAGCCCCATAAGCTGTGCAAAAGGGTCAAGAAAACCGGTTATATGATTAAGCAGTGAAATATCGTGAATATAGATATTTGAAACAAGGTAAATAACTGCCCCTGCGGGAGCTGCGGCAATAATTGCTCTTCTTAATACGAATACGGTCCTGTCAAATACAGAGCGAACTATAACCTTTTTAATCTGAGGCTTTCTGTAGGGCGGAAGCTCCAGTGTGAAAGATGAGGGCACACCTTTTAATATTGTAAGTGAAAGCAGCTTTGTGACTGCAAGTGTTACAATCACCCCTGTAACGATAACGGCAGTCAGTATAAGCGCCGAAACAGCGGAAGAGCCTGATGCCACAAAAAATACAGAGATAATTGCTATCATAGCCGGAAACCTGCCGTTGCAGGGAACAAAGCTGTTTGTTATAATGGCAAGCAGCTGTTCACGTTTTGAGTCTATGATGCGGCAGCCGGTTACTGCGGCGGCATTGCAGCCAAAGCCCATACACATTGTAAGCCCCTGCTTGCCGCAGGCATTGCATTTTTCAAAAGGCGTATCAAGATTATATGCTATTCTCGGCAGATAGCCCAGATCCTCAAGCAGCGTAAACAGAGGGAAAAATATAGCCATAGGCGGAAGCATTACCGCAACAACCCACGACAGGGTTTTAAATACTCCGTCAACCAGCAGCTCGTTAATCTGCTTAGGACAGCCTGCGCCGGAGAGAATACAGTCTAAGCCGCGCTGCATCCTGCCAAACAGCTCAGAAAGAAGCTCCGACGGATAATTTGCCCCGGAAATAGTGAGCCAGAATATAAAGGCGAGGAATACAAGCATAACAGGGTAGCCAGTGAATTTGCCTGTAAGTATTCTGTCTGCTATTGCATTTTTGCTGTTTGTGTTCGCCTTACCGTATGATACGGCTCTGCTGCATATTTTATCTGCACATTCTAAAATGGCGGAAACCAGCTTTTCTGAAGTTATGTTAAATTCACTGTGATTAAGGAAATCAGATATTTCAGCATTTGAAGAAATATCAAGGTTCATTTTTTCATCTATAGTTTTTATAAATTCTCTGTTGTTTTCAAGAAGCCTGAGGGAAAGCCACCTTGAGTTTGCATCAGGATAATGCTTTTTTATTACAGACTCTGCGCTATTTACGGCAGCTTCAATTTCTTCACTGTATGCGATATGGCTGACACTGCTTTTTTTACTAAAATTACTGTGAATAAAGTATTTGAACTCCTGTATATTCTTCCTGCTGTTTGCAGACATTGCAAAGACAGGGCAGGAGAGCATATCGGATAAGACTTTTGTGTCAACTGAAATGCCTTTTCTTTCGGCTTCGTCCATAAGGTTTACACATAAAATAATATTGTCACATACTTCTTTTATCTGAAGTACAAGGTTGAGATTTCGTTTCAGGCAGGTGCCGTCGCAGACAACTATGACAAGATCCGGCGTTTCAAAGCACAGATAATCTCTTGCAACCTCTTCTTCGGGAGAATGAGCCATCAGGGAGTAGGTTCCGGGAAGGTCTGTTATTTTGTATGTCTGTCCATTAATTACACAGTTCCCTTGCGCATTTGAAACGGTCTTGCCCGGCCAGTTGCCGGTATGCTGCTTCATACCTGTGAGGGCGTTAAAAATAGTGCTTTTGCCTACATTGGGATTGCCTGCCAGTGCGATTGTTTTTCCTTTCATTTCAGCACGTCCTTACAGAAATATTTTTACAGTCTGAGACTCTGATTGCTATAACTGCATCGTGTATTAAAAAGGAGTGCATATTGCCTCCGGGATTACTGCTGGTGCATTTTACATATGTACCGTTTACAAGGCCCATGTCAAGCAGTCTGCGCTTCATATTTTCATCGCAGTATATGTCGCAGATATAGCCTTCCTGACCGGGAGAAAGTTCATTTAAAGTCATAATATAGCCCCTTTTTGTTCATTACTGTATTCTATTCAGGGATAATAAGATAGGTTACTGCAAAAAATAATCTCAACAGGTTTGAAATATGGTATAATGATGTGAATTTAACATTAGAAAAGGTGATATCAATGGATAAGGAAATAAAGGATTTAAACAGGGACAGGTCGTTTAGAATAGGGCCTATCAGACCGCCAAGCGAGGCAAACAGTCTGCTGCTTCAGGTGACGCAAGGGTGCACATGGAACAAGTGCAAATTCTGCCAGCTTTACAGACATACAGGCTTTAAGGCTTACAGTGCGGACAGCATCAAGGCCGATATAGACAATATGGCATATATCGCAGACAGAATAGAAAACTACAGACTGGCAGGAGGCGGCTGGGATATTGCGGGAATAAACAGGGAACTGTCGCAGACCTCAGGAGGAGAGCGGGAGAGCTTCTATATGGTTGCAAACTGGCTCATAAACGGTGACGGCAGCGTGTTTCTTCAGGACGGCAACACAACAGCTCTAAGCTCCGGCAGGCTCAGCGATGTTCTTATATATCTGAAACAGGCGTTTCCGCAGATAACAAGGATAACCTCCTACGGCAGAGCGCAGAACCTTGCAAAAGTAAGTCCGGAGGAATTTGCAGAGCTTAAGGTCGCAGGTCTTGACAGAATTCATTCGGGATTTGAATCCGGCTCGGACGAGGTGCTGAAGCTTATAAACAAGGGGGTTACTGCGGCAGAGGAGATTGCGGCAGGCAAAAATGTCAAGGCGGGAGGAATTGAGTTTTCCGTATACTTTATGCCAGGCGTAGGCGGCAAAGCCCTTACAGAAGAAAACGCAAGAGGTATGTCGGAGGTTATAAATGAGATAAATCCCGATTTTATAAGGATAAGAACCGCTGCAATCAAGCCGCAGACAGGACTGTACGAAGATTATCTCAGAGGTGATTTTATTCTATGCTCAGAGGACGACAAGGTGAGAGAGATAAGAAGCATAATTGAGAGAGCAGAGGGCATAGAAACAAGACTTGTCAGCGACCATATAACAAATCTTTTGCAGACCGTAGAGGGAAGCCTCAAAACAGATAAGGATTATATGCTTGGCATTATAGACCGCTATCTTGCCATGCCGGAAGAGGACAAAAGACTTTATCAGGCGGCAAGAAGAACCATAGGAATATTATCTCCTGAGAGCATGGATTATCTGTCAACTAATGATATGAACAGGCTTAAAGGTATGGCAGATGCGGTTTCCGATCCGTACGAATGGGAAATTGCCATGAATGAAATTATAAGCAATTATATATAATTCATTTGACATTTGCCAGAAATTGTGTATACTGTAGTAGTATGCGGCAGGCTAATAACCATATATGTTATAGCTGAGCCATTAATTAAATACCAGTTGTAATTTATTCCGAAGTGTCCGGATTTCTTATGCATGCGTGGGTATCAGAGCAAAAGAAACAGTTGAATCTGCAGAGCATAAACACCGGGCAGGGTGCCGGTATCCTTTTGGCATCTTCGGAATTTTTTAATGAAAGGAAATCTATGAAACCAACAGATATATTAAACAGTGTGATTAAGGTATCACAGGATAAGGCAGAGGGCTCTTTTGCAAAGCTTTTCATACTGGGAATACTGGCAGGAGCATTTATATCCTTTGGAGCAGAGGGGTCAAATATGGCAGCCTGCAATCTGCTGGCTTCACCTGAAACCTACGGACTTGGCAGAATTCTCGCCGGCGTGATTTTTTCGGCAGGACTCATAATGGTGGTGCTTGCGGGAGCAGAGCTTTTTACAGGAAACACACTCATACTCTGCGGCGTGCTTGAAAAAAAGGTCAGAGTCACTGCAATGCTTAGAAACTGGGTCATCGTATATGCGGGAAATCTTGCGGGAGCGCTGCTTATTGCGTGGCTTATGAACCAGACCGGGCTGTTTTCATCAGACGGCGATATGCTCGGCGCAATGACGGTAAAAATAGGGGCAGGCAAAACATCCCTTGCTTTCGGCAGGGCGTTTATACTGGGTATGCTGTGCAACTGGCTTGTATGCCTTGCGGTGTGGATATCCTTTGGCGCAGACAGCACAATAGGGAAGATTTTCGGAATTGTTTTTCCGATTACGCTGTTTGTAACCTCAGGCTTTGAACACAGCATTGCCAATATGTATTATATTCCGGCGGCGATATTTGCAAATATGTCGTTTTTCATAGTGGTTATTATGCCCTTTCTTTGTATTTGCGCCGACAGGCACAAACAGGTGCAAAACATGCACTGCGGTTTGCATATTCCTTCATTTCTTGTCCTGCTTTTACGCCCCATTTACGCTGTTTTTATACTGTTTTTACGCTATACTCTGCGCCGTTTTTATAGATTCAAGAACATTTAAATGTTAAATAATGATATTTTTAACATTACTAATCTTTATACAAACATTTTTTCAGAAAAATCTCAAAAAAATGTTGAAATAATCTGCTTTATGATATATAATAAATTGGTATTGAATTTTATTATTGAACAATTTTTCGTAACCGGATTTTACCATACTCTCTGTAAAAAACGAAAAATTTTTTGCCGGGCTGTTCTACGACCGCAAAAAGAGAATGAATCCGGACGGCGACGTTTCACACTCAGCCATGAAAGCGCACATTTCATTCTCGATAAGACATTATCACAGGCGAAATTCCA
>ERZ857965.770-NODE-770-length-40525-cov-7.394836_pt1 | contig 40525 bp, 61 predicted proteins | sample MGYA00519758_ERZ857965 | MGnify/ENA primary metagenome ERZ857965 (study PRJEB31778, sample SAMEA3449381) | human gut metagenome | biome: human gut; feature: human-associated habitat; material: faeces | place: United Kingdom | collected 2010/2012 ... | reverse complement strand
TCAGGAGTTTATATAACAGCATCAACAAAATATGTAGAAGTTTTTGAAAGATAAGCTTATCGGTCGCTATCGGTCGCTATCGGTCGCGTCCGATAAAAATAGCTAGAAGGTGTTAGCCCTCTAGCTATTTATTATTTCTTTTCTAATGTTTTTATTTCGTCATCATCACCATTTATTAATATTTCTAATTCTTTTTCTAATTCTATAAATAAACAGTTTATTCTGAGTTGTCTTTCTTTGTAAGTACATTTATCTGGATATTTTTCACATTTTTTACATGAATCCGATTTACATAACGTTTTTCTCATCATTGTAATACTTCTCACGCCCATATAATCCAATTCATCAAAAAAATCATATAAATTCATTTAACCACCTCTTTGTATGTTAATTAATTTTTATTTCTTTTCTATTATTATTTTTCTACGCTCCTTTTGTCATATCCTTGGTAGAAATAATATTTTCTTTCTCCATAACTATAATGTATCTCTTCTGTTTCTTCTGGAAGATCTACAATCTTGCAAAGTTTTTTATAATCTTTTTCTTTGAAGTCCTTTCCTATACAACCAAGTGCATTAGTATAATTATTATTTCTTAGAATTTCGAAAAATTGTTCCTTAGTGAATTTTTTGTTAAACTCTTGACCTAGTCTGTACCATTTATTCATTTCTTTTCCCCTTCTCTATTATTATTTTATTATTTTCAAAAGTAGCTGTTATTTCTCTATTTTCTGAATCAATACCCATTTCTTTAATCCATGCTACTGGAAGAGTTAACTTGTAAGACAATGCATTTTTACTTGCATTGCCTCCAGCTTTACAACAACTTACTTTCAAATTTCTTTGTTCCATATATCTTCCTCCTATCTATGTTGACCGTAGTGGTATATTAATATTTCTATATCACATTCACAAGCATTGATTATTTCCCAAGCTTTTGTCATGTTTTTTAATACATTTATGCCTATTTGTAATGCTTCAACTTTTGTAAGTTCTAATTCTTCATTAGTTTTTCTTATTTCGTAATTCGTTTTACTTCCTTCACTTGCTCCTAATCTTTCTATTTTTCTTTCAAATTGTGCTATTCTGCTTTCTCTACAATTTTCAGCATATTTTATTTGTTTTTCACTTTTTCCTTCTATTTTCATTTCTTGTTCCCCTTCTTGAGCTAAGAAAGATAAACATAAACCTAATTGAGCTTGATAATCTACTTCTGGATATTGTTCTTTTATTTCCTTTGTCATTTTATGAGCTTCTTTCATTAAATTTCTTTTCATCTTCCTTACCCCTTTCTTATTATTTATTATACTTATATAATATACTATTGGTAACCAATAGTCAAGCGAATTTGAAAATTTTTTTCTAAAATTTGTATAAATATTCCAGATGCAGTCAATACTCCTCATAAAGGAGGTAATGACTATGAAAAAAATAATGCTGGAAGTTACAGGGCGCATTGCATATCTAGGAATTGGAGTAGCAAGTGCTATATTGATAATGATGTAATGGCAGGCTAGGGGAGTATATCTCAGAAGATAATAAATAGATAATAAGGCTGGAGAAATGAATTCTCTAGCCTTTAATGTGTTATAATAAATGTGGATAAGTTAATTTTACTGACATTTTTACTGACATTTTAATTTAAAATTTTGTTAAAACGTTGGTATGGCTAATACTATAAGTTTAATATAATATAGTTACTAGATATATTAAATATGATTTATTAGTATTTAAATCGATTTATAATGTTTAAATATCAGTGTTTTTTGATTTATTTATTTTCAAATAACTTACTGACAATTTACTGACCAGTTAAGTTTTTACTGACAAAACTGACAATTTACTGACTTAGTATATTGTCAATTTTATCAACTGCTATCTTATCATTTTCCTTAAAAGCGTGCGCGTAGATTTTTAATGTAATAGATATGTCGGAATGCCCCACGCGTTCTGATATTGTTTTTACATCTACACCAGATGCAACTAACATAGACACATGAGAATGTCTTAATGCATGTAGTTTTTTAAATTCAAGCCCAATTCTTTTAATAAATCGTTTAAAAGTAATATCTAAATTGTACGGATTATAATAATTGTTATTGCTGTTTATGCATACTGTGTCATATTCTTTTTCTTTCATTAAACCTTGTAACTTTAATTTATTTTGTCTTAATTTCTCTTTTTTTAACATATCAAAAACATGATCTGGCAGAGTGATGCTTCTTATTGACGATTCACTCTTTGGTTGTTTCATGATATATTTGCCTTCTATGTATTGTAAATTGTATTGAATTTTTATAGTTTTATTTTCGAAGTCTACACAATCCCATGTTAAACCTAAAACCTCGCCACGTCTTAGACCTCCATAGATTAAAAGTTTTATAGTATTTTGAAAATATATACTTTCGCTTTCTAAAGCGTTTAGTATCTGTTTTATTTCTTCTATTGAATATATTTCCTCTTCGTGTGTTTTATTGTTCTTCGGAAGGATAATAAAATCAGTAATCCTTTTATTTATCTCTTGTAATCTGTATGCTTCATTTAGCACAGCATTGCATAATTGCATTATTTTTCGTTTTGAACGATAAGCTAAATCTTTTTGAAACACATAATTAACAAATGTTTGATATTTATTTACAGTTATGTCACTTAATTTCATGTTTCCCCAATAAGGTTCGACATGTTTTTTTACGATACTTTTTGCACAAGCAATAGTATTTTCGGATATTCCTAACTTACTATCATAATATTGATAACAACGATTTGTAAAAGAAATGTTACTCGGCAAAGCATAAATATCATTATTTATACTATTTTTTACCTCTATAAGCTTTTTTTCTGCATCTTTTTTATTTATAAAACTACCTTGCGACTTTTGTTTCTTTTTGCCAACTTCATCTATATATTCTACATATACATAATATTTGTCATTTCTTTTACGTATAAAACTACTTAAGATTTTTTTCATTGGTAACCCTCCTAAAAAAAGAGCAGCTGGTAAAACTGCCCTGATGTTTATCTATAATTTTAATATTTGTTCTTTTTTATTTTCATATTCTTCTTCAGTTATAGCACCCATATCTAGAAGTTTTTTGAATTTCATTAATTCATCTGCATCACTTGATGTATTTTGACTTCTATAGTTATTTTTATTTTCTATATAGTTCTCTATATATCCTTTAATTTCTAATATTTGTTCATTATCTTTTTTAGCGAAAGAAATAGTATTTTCATCTTGTACCGCATTAAAAACTCCGCCTTTAGCCTCTTGGCTACCCATTAATATTATTTGCAGATATCCAGTAGTTAAACCAGGTTTTTTATATTGTACTCCTGTTACATTGTCTAAGCAGATTTTCTTTGTACCTGTAAATCCTTTATTTATCGAATTCATAATTCCTTTAGCGGTAATAGAAATAAATTTCCCTTCTAAGACAATTTCATATTTACCATTTGATTTTAAATTGTAAACTTTTTTAGAAGTTATAACTTGTCTTTCATTAGATTTATCTTTTTTAGATTTAAATAATCCCATAATTATCCCCCTCTTTAGTTATTTATTTTTTTTCTTAAATTGTAGCATATACCAATTGAATTTACACTATTTTCTAGTATAAAATAGCTATTATGCTACAAAAATGATAATATGAAGATATTAATTTACCAGCAAAGGATAAAAAAGAGATATTCATTAGAAAAATTAGCAAGAAAAACTAATATTAGCAAAGCTGCGCTTAATAACTATGAAACCGAAAAAAGGAAGGTGAACATATTCCAGCTAGAAGATATAGCCAAGGCTTTAGATTGTAAAATAACAGATTTATTTAGTTCCTATTGGAAGTAAGCATAAATTTCCGTCTACATATGTGGAAATTTTACTAAAATATTCCAAAAAGGTCGTATTAGATAGTATAATAAGACTATACAAAATATTTTGTAATTTACATATACTATATATCTGAAAAATAGTATATAATATATGTAAACGATTAATTAGAACGTATGTTCTATGATTTAAGGGGGAATAATCTGGAATATGAAAGAAAAATTAATAAATGCAATAAAAAATCACAAATTAGATCACAAACATTTAAATGAAGTTATAAAGCTAGCTAAAGAAGAATTAAATAAAACAAAAGACTAGGGATTTCCTAGTCTTTTTTTATTAGTCCAAATGCCATTTTAGTTATTAATTCAAGTTGTTCATCTGTTAATTGTTCTGCTAATTTAATAGCATCATGTTCTTTTCCTGACATATCTTCTAACGGTTTTTTATTATCTACACGCCCTAGCAGATAATCTGTGGTAACGTCAAATATATCTGCTAATTGTAAAAGCGTATGGGCATCTGGTACGCTTATGCCTCTTTCGTAGCAACCGTATGCTCCTTTTGTTAAACCTATTTTACTAGCAATTTCTTGTTGTGTATAATTATTTTCCTCTCTCAGTTCTCTTAATCTTCTTGCTAACATGTTTTTCCTATCCTCCATTAAAATGCACTTTATCTATAAATATGTTATAAGTTAATTATACTTATATATTCTCTATTTATGCAAATTTTCCTCGCCTTTTTGGAATAAAATCGAAAAATTTTAGTCAAAACACTTGACAGGCTAATTTAATTTGCTATAATGTAAGTATAACAAGTCAATAAGATTTGCTTAATAATTAAAAAATCTAATTAAATTCGATTGGAGGTGATTTGATGAATAAGCTAAGAGAATACAGAACAGAGGGCAATTATAGACAAAGGGACTTAGCTGAAAAAATAGGAGTAACAAGACAAGCATTTTCTTGTTATGAATTAGGAATAGCTAAACCTCCACTAGACAAAGCTAAGAAATTAGCCGATATATTTGGAGTAACAATAGAAGATATTTTTTTTAGTAAATCAGACGAATTAAATTCGACTAATAAAAATATCGACTAATAATATTGATTGAAAGGAGATTGAAATATGGATTACATAAACGAAATGAATAATTTAGTACAAAATTTAAAAGTATTCGAAAATGAAGAATTTGGACCAGTAAGAGCAACAACTATAAACAACGAACCTTGGTTTGTTGGAAAGGATGTGGTTAAAGAACTGGGTTATGAAATAAGTAAATCAATGAGTTATACATATTATATAAAAAGATATTGCAGTGAAGACGATATTAAAAAAGTGAATAATTGCGATGCACAATTATTCGGAATTAAAGATGCTGGACGTAAAGGAGAATTATTAATAAATGAATATGCACTCTATGATTTAGTTTTAGATTCTCCATTGCCAAGTGCAAAACAGTTTAGAAAATGGATAACTCATGAGGTACTACCTTCTATTAGAAAAACTGGAGGATATATACCACACGATGAAAATATGAGTGATGACGAAATAATGGCAAGGGCATTATTAGTAGCACAAAAGACAATAGAAGAAAAAAGCAAGCTACTTCAACAAGCTAAAGAAACTATAGAGGATATGAAACCTAAAGCTTTAGTTGGTGAATGTTTAGAAGTTTCAAAGGATTCTATTTTAGTTAGAGAATTAGCTAAAATATTAAAACAGAATGGAATAGACATAGGGCAAAATAGATTATTTGAATGGCTAAGAGATAACGGCTACTTAATAAAAACAGGTAGCGATAAGAATATGCCAACACAAAGAGCAATGAATTTAAAACTATTTGAAGTCAAGCATACAAATATGATTTGCAACGGAGAAACAAAAATAAGAAAAACAACTATGGTTACTGGCAAAGGTATAAATTATTTCATTAATAAGTTTGTTAGCTTAGAAGTTATATAAATTGGAGGTGATTAGCATGGCAGTATATACAGGAACAGAACACTTCATAAAAAAAGAAGTAGAAGCAGTATCAGACATATTAAGAGCTAGAGGATTTAGGGAAGAATGGAGCATCATAACTCCATACCAAGCAGAAATAAAAATGTTTCACGTGTTACAAAACAAGTTTGCACTACTTAGAAAACAAGGCAATAACACAGTAGTTAATTATAGCAGATAGGAGGCATCATGTTAGCAAAATACATAATAGTAAGTATCATATTTAGCTTAGGTTTCGTATTTGGGGCTTGGTGGCACAGCATACATAATTAGGGGGTGAAAGTATGGCAAGTGAATTTGAAAAGATGTTAGTAAGAAACATGGACCAAAGTGAACTACTTCAAACAATATCAGAAAGAATTGACTTAGTTGATATCGTTGAAAAATTTCGTTATAGCGAAGACTATGCGCCATGTGAATATCTAACAATAGAACAATTACAGGAGTATCTACATTGTGGCCGTAACTATGCTTTACAGGTAGCAAGATATGGACTTAGCACAGGAGAATACACAGTAAATCATATGGGGAGAAAGTATCTAGTAGACAGAATAAGTTATGACAAATATGTCAAAAGAAAACTAGGAAAGTCTTTAAAGGAGGTGGTTAGATGAAATGTACACCAGAAGTTCTAAACTACTTAGCAAATAAATATCCAAATATGACTGTAAAGCAACTTATAGAGTTAATGAACTCAAAATGTAACTGGAGATAAAGGGGGAATAACAAATGAAGAGTAAAAAACAAATCTATGAAGATGTAAAAGAGCTTGTTGAAGCTCAAGACAAGAAAAACTACTTAGCATACTACAAAATATTCTTAGACAACTCAGGAAGAACTGACATACCAACAGAAGAAAAAGAAGCTATTATCAATCAAGCATACAAAACTTATAAACGACAATCAGAAAAATTATACGACATCTTAGATCATGCATACCTAGATTTTATCGCATAACAAAATAAGCTATCTAGAGGTACCAAATCTAGATAGCTATAAATCAAACACTATATGTAATATAAGATACTTAAATTATACCATAAGAGGGGGATAATATGAAGTTAAAATTACAATCTGAGGGAGTAAAAAACTCAGATATAAAAACACTAGAACAAAGATTATTCCTAGTTAGACTTTCTAGAAGTTCAGATGATTTAGGCAGACTAGGATTTATAGAAGGAGCTGAATTTGCTCTAAGAAATAGAAAATTTATGACATTAGATATATTCAAAGAACACTATAAAGACACATTAAAACAAATAGGAAATAGAAAACATGATAGTTACGAAAGCAGTTTATTATATGCTTTACGACTTAATATAGAAGAATTAGAGAGAAATAAGGAGGTTGAGTTTTAGTATTATGCAAGAACAATGGAAACCAATTAAGGACTTTGAAAACTATGAAGTAAGCAACATGGGACAAGTTAGAAGCTTGAATTATAGACGCACTGGAGCAGCTAAAAAACTTAGACTAAGAAAACAGAGAGATGGATATTTATATGTTAAATTATATAAAAATGGTAAGCAATACAATAAAAATGTACATAGATTAGTAACAACTACATTTATACCAAATCCACAAGGGAAAAAGGAAGTTAATCACATCGACGGAGATAAGACTAATAACAGAGTATCAAATTTAGAATGGGTAACGGCAAAAGAGAATCAACAGCACGCTTGGGAAACTGGATTACATGTAATAACAGAAGAAACTAAAAAGAAAATGAGTGAAGCACATAAAAAACAAGTAATTTGTGTCACTACTGGAGAAACTTTCAATTATATAATAGAAGCTGAAAAAAAATATAATATTAACAGGTCAAACATATCAGCATGTTGCAAAGGGAAATTAAAATCGGCTGGAAAATTACCAACAGGCGAAAGATTAATATGGAAATATGTGGAGGAGATATAAAGATGGCTCAAAATATATATCAAAAGTTATTAGCTATACAAGGGGAATTAAAATGTAATAAGTCTCAATTTAATAAATTTGGGGGGTATAGCTATAGAAGCTGTGAGGATATTCTAGAGGCAGTAAAAAGTCTACTTGTAAAATATCAAGCAACAATTATTTTACAAGACAAAATAGAACTTATCGGAGATAGATATTACATAAAAGCCACTGCACGATTTATAGATGCAGAGAGTGGCGAAACTATAGAAACAGAAGCACTAGCAAGAGAATCAGAAAACATAAAAGGTATGCAAGCAAGTCAGATTACTGGAGCAACATCAAGTTATGCTAGGAAGTATGTTTTAGGGTCTCTGTTATTGTTAGATGACTGTAAAGATGCCGATGCAATCCATGGCAAAGAAGATAACAACAAATCACAATCACATAGTCAAATAGAAGTCTCAAACACTGCTAGAAAATTATCGGACAAGCAGTTATCTAGATTATATGCAATAGCTAATAAAGCTGGAGTAGATAAAGATCTAGTTAAACAACAAGTATTTAAAAAATTTAACAAAGAAGTAAAAGACCTAAATAAACAAGAATATGATTTAGTTTGCAACGGATATGAAAAAGCAGCAGAAAAAACAGCATAGAGAGGTTAGGGAGGGAAGTAATAAAAAAGAAAGGAGTTTATTCTCCTTTCTCCGAGCTAACTTTAACATAATCTTTTAAAATTTTAATTATTAGATTTGATAAAGTCCTATCTTCTTTAATTGCTATTTGCTCTAGTTTTTCTCTTAAATCATTTGGCATTCTAAATGTAAATTGTTTAGTTGTCATAACACACCACCTTTATTTTTTATTTACATTTTAACATATTTAAGTAAGATAAAGCAATATCATTATATTATTTTGTAAGACAAGTATTTACAATGTAAGACAATAATAGTATAATATAACTATAAAGATACGAAATTTGACATTTTATAAAAGGAGGTGAGCAGAATGGATGAAGGTAAAAATGAAATTAGATATCGCAAGAATAACTTTCTGAGTGAAGGTTATGGGATATTACCTAAGTTAGTTATGAGGGATAAGAAATTGCCTATAGAAGCTAAGGCTATATATGCTTATCTAGTTGCATTTGCAGGCAATAAATATACTTGTTACCCAAGTAGGGATTTAATGTGTAAAGAGCTGAATATAGGTAAAAACAGATTTACAAAATATCTAGATCTGCTAAAGGAATCAGGATATATCAAGGTAACCAATACTCAAAACGGAAATTTAAAATCAAAAAATATATATGAAATCGTAATGGATGAAAGAGATAGACAAGAAATTCTTCGATGTCTTCAATTTCGAGACACCGAAGCTCGAGACACCGAAATTCGAGACCTCGAAAACAAAGACACTAATAGTAACAGTATAAATAGTAACAGTATAAATAGTAACAGTATAAATACTACTGATACTGTTATTTCTTTAGATGTTATAGATAATATATGGAAATTATATCCTAATAAGAAAGATAAAGCTAAAGCATATAAGTACATTAAAAGAATACTTACAAAAGAAAAGATAAGTGTAGAAGAATTAGAAAGAGCAGTAAAAAGATATGCTAAAGAAAAAGAAAATACAGACAAGCAATATATAAAACATGGAAGCACATTTTTTAATGGAGCTTATATAGATTATTTAGATGAAAACTACCAACCAAGTGAATCAGTTAAACCAACTACAAAAATCGAATCATCATTAGACTTGCTAGACTTGATAAATGGACCTGGGGAATAGGAGGATTTATGAACAATTATTTATACAATTTAGAATATGAAAGAATAGTTCTCGGGATGGTATTGTTAGAACCTAACTTATTTGAAGTAATACAGGATTTATCAGAAGAAACTTTTTATTTCGAATATAACAGAGTTATTTATAAAGCAATGAAGCTACTGGATAAAGAAAAATCACCGATTGATCTAATAAGTTTAGTAAATAAGATAGAACAAATAGATAATACAGTTGAAATGATGTATATAACGAATTTAAACCAATATGCTACAGCAGCAAGTAATATAGAGTTTTATATTGGTGAAATAAAAGAAATGAAACAAAAAAGAGACACGATAGAACTTGCTAAAAGCCTTATAGAAGGGATTCAAACAGGGAGAAATATAAATGCTTGCATTAACACTTTTGAAACTGGCACAAAGGCAAATAAAGAAGTAGATGAAGATAATGCATTAAGTTCTATAATATCAAATATGTTTGACAAGCTAGGTGAAAAAATAGAACGTGTATTAACTGGAATAAAAATAGTGGACAAGTTAACAGAAGGTGGCCTAGCTAAAAAAGAATTACTTACTATAGGAGCTAAAAGTGGAGTTGGTAAAAGCGCTATGAGCTTAAGAATGGCTATTAATATGTTAAAACAGGGCAAAAAAGTCCTAATAGTTAGTAGAGAAATGAGTAAAGAGCAAGTAGCTGAGAGAATTTTACTAAGTTATGCAGGGATAACAAGACAAGAATATCGCAGCGGAGAGTTATCTTCAGGCAAAACCAAGAAAATAATAGAGACTATGGAAAGTTTGAATACAGATAAGTTGAGAATAGACGATAGTATAAGCACGATAGCACAAATTAAAAAGGCACTAAGAATGTATAAGCCAGACGTACTGATAGTAGATTATGTACAACTATTAACTCCAACAGATACAAAAGTCTCTAGAGAACGACAGGTAGCGGAATTGTCGAGGGAATTAAAGAATATAACATTAGATTTCAACATGATAGTAATACAACTAACACAGTTAGCGGATAAAGGTACTGGAAATTATAGACCGCATGGAGAAACTTATTGTAGAGAATCAAGGGCAATATACCAAGATAGTAATCAAGTGGTTTACATACATGAAGTTACAGAAGAGAAGGAATTAGAACAAGCATGGAAAAGAACAGGTTTTAATGAAGGTACTAGACTAGAAGAATTTATCGAAAGCATGAGAGATAAAAAAGAAAAAGGCTATACATTAGTTGAAGTCATTCTGGATAAGAATCGAGATGGAGATAAAGGGTCTAGATATTATCTGTTCTGCGGAAAAGAATTAATGTATTATCCTATAGGAAATAAATAGGGGGTGCGGAGATGGAACTGTATAAAAATTACAACGAAAAAACCATAAAACTTATAAAAGAATTAGGATTTTATGGCAAAACACCAAAGGAAATAGAATTACTAATTGTTTTAGAACTAGAAAAATGCAAGAAAAATAGCACTTATGAGGAAATAAAAACCATTGCAGAAGTTCAAGGACGTTTATTGGAGCATATAAAAACTATAAAGTAACTACAGGGGCTTGTTAGTCCCTCAGAAGGGGGTAATCAAATGGCAAAAAGACTATCAGATATAGAAAAGAGAAAAATAAAAAGATTGCATAGCAAAGGTTATTCAATACTTGCTATCTCAAATGAGCTAAATAGAAGTGATTGGACAATAAAAAAATATATAAACGAAATGCAACTTACTAAACCCAAAAAAATAATGGACCTAACAGGAGAAAGATATGGAAAATTAGTTGTATTAGAACTAGATCATATAGAAAGAAGTATAAAATACTGGAAATGCAAATGTGAATGTGGAAATACAACAGTCGTGAGAGAAGGCAATCTAAAAAGTGGGACAACTAAGAGTTGCGGATGCTTGAGGAAAATATCTAAAAAACATGACGAGGTGACAGTTCAAAAAATAAAACCAAGACATAATAACGGCGGTGTATTTTTCTTACAAGCTGGAGAAATAAAGTTAAAAGGTAATTATGAAAGTGAGAAAAAATGCAGCAAAGTAAAAGAATACAAACTAAGTCCTGAGGAGTTGCAAGTCTATTTGAAATCACTAGAAACAAAAAAAGTAAAGAAAAGGGGTGAATAGTAATGGGAAAAAATATAATCGAAGTGAAAAATATAAAAACTGGAGAAGTATTAGAATTTACAGGACAAAATGCAGTAGCGAAGTATCTTACAGGTGTATATGGCAAGAAAATATACGCTGGAGCTGTAGCATCAGCTATAAGACAAAGCGTTCCGTATAAAAAGGAATGGGAAATAAATTTTATTAAAAATGCTAATAAAAAAATATGCGAGTATTGTGGCGAAGAATATACAAGCAATAGAGCAAATCAAAGATTTTGTAGTAATACTTGTAGAGAAGAATATCGTGCAGAAGAAAAAAGAGGACCAGCGATAAACAGTGAGGCGAAAATAACAAAAGACAAAGAAATATTAGTACATAAATTAGTAACAATGTTAGCACCATACAGAACAGCAAAATAGGAGGAAATATGGAAGAGAGATATGCACTAAATAAAAATGGAGAAGGATATGTAGATAACACAGCATATAAAGCTATAAGAAATGTAAGTATGACAGAAAAAAACAAAGTTAGATTTCTTATTCCAGGAGAACCAATAGCAAAAGAAAGACCTAGACTTGGAAAGAATGGAAAAGTATATACACCTAGAAAAACACATAACTTTGAAACAACATGTAGTTTAGCTTACGGAAACAGACCTAGATTAGAAGGTGAGAAATTAAGAGTTGAAATATTATTCAATTTCAAAGTACCGAAAAGTTATAGCAAGAAACAACGAAATAAGGCTCTAGATGACAAAATAGGACCAACTAAAAAGGATATTGATAATTGTATCAAGGCAGTACTAGACGGATTAAATGGAATAGCATGGAGAGACGATAGATATATTCATGAAGTGATAGCAAAGAAACAGTTTGCTGAGAAGTCTGAAATAATAGTAGAAATAACGGAGTTGTAAAATGGAATTTGAATGTGAAAATCTTACAACTTTAGGCTGTGAGAGAATGGATTCGGTAAAAGAGTTAATGCTGCTGGAACAAATAGAGAATAACGAAGAATTGGATTTAAGCAGAGTTTGTAAGAATCAATGTTGTAAAGATTGTGATAGAACGAAAAATTGTAGTTATACATGTGGCCGAATTAGTTGGAAGGATCCAGCAGAAGAATTTGAAAAAGAAGAAATAAAAACAATCAAGTATGAACAACTAAGTTTTATATAGGAGGATATAAAGAAATTGAATACAGAAGAAAAAAACAAATTAGCAGAAGAAAATTTAGGATTAGTTTATTTAGTTGTAAACAAAGAATTTACTTATGAAAAAACTACAGAAAGCGATAGAGAAAACTACATAGAAGAAGGTATGATTGGATTAGCAAAAGCTATTAATACATTTAATCCAAGTAAAGGTGCTAAATTTAGTACATATGCTTATACATGCATAAAATTTGAAATAAATAGCTATGTAAGAAAGAAAAACAATCATAAAAGAAAAATAAACTATGTTTGTAAAAATTCAATAGATGAATATATAAAAGGAGATGAAGAAGGTTTAACATTTAAAGACCTTATGATTTATGAAAAAGATGACTATACTTCTAAAGTTGATTTAGAACATTTATTAAAAGTACTAAAAAAAATAGAAATCGAAATATATGACATAAGAAAAATCATTATAAAGAAATCAGAAGGTTATAAAAATATAGAAATAGCAAAAATGATTGGAGTAGAAAAAAATACAATTAAACATAGAATAGATAAAGCTAAAATAAAACTGATTGAATTAGGAATAACAGCATAAGGAGGTTTAAATGAAAGAGATAACAAAAGAAAGATTAATGCATATAGCAAATGATATACAGACAATAGAAATGTCGGAAATGACTAATGCTATATTAGCAGTTAAACTCGAAAAAAACATAACAGACAAAGTAAAAAGAACAAATTATATAAACTCTTTGAAACAATTAATTATTAAGAAAGATATAAAAATATATTTTGATAATTTATTAGATCATGGAGAAATAAAAATATATTTTAAAAACGGAGATATAAGAAATTACTTAGTAGTAGATTAGGTGATAAAGATGAAATGTAAATATTTTAAAAAAGAAACTGGCGATAAATACTGCAGCAACTATTTAGGACCACAAATAGTAGGAGCATATGGAGAAGGAACGATTATAAAACATAACTGTAAAGATAAATGCAAGTATGTTGATTGTAAGAAACTTGAAGAATTACAAGTACTAAAAAGGGGGTGATAAGCTTTGCTATTAAGCAGAGTGAATGAAATTGTAGAACTGGCTAGGGAATATATTAAAAAATATAATTTAACTCCACAAAAAGCCATGGAATATGCAATAACAAATATAGAAATAAAAATAGAACAAGAAGAAAAGAAACAATACTAAACACAAAATATAAAGGAGATGATAAATATGTACATGTTATTATTGGTAATTGGATATGCAATTGTATATATAACTGCAGGAAATCCGAGTTTATATACTTTAAAATGGTTAATGGTAACATTAGGATTTTTCTTAATTTATTTTGCTGGAAGAATGAGTAAAAAAACATTTTAGGGAGAAATTTATGAAAAATGTATTAGAAATAATCATAAAAATAATAGTCGGTGCTATAAGACTTTTATTATATGCAATAGCTATAGTTTTTACCATTACGATGGGTTTTATGATTTTTATAAAATGTGAAATAATAACGACCATTTTAGAAGTAATAATAGGATTTTTTACAATAGGAGCTTTACTATTCGTCATATATTACTTAGGTGATGAAGTTGTAGAAAAATTCAAAGAAAAGGGATATAGCACATTGGAAGCAATTAAATTAGCTGAAAAGGAATTGGAGGGACTATATGAATAAAAGAATAAAGATAAAAAAGGGCATCTGGCATAAAGAATGTGATTGTAGATGTGATAACTTTATAAGAATTTTAAGAGGAAGTGCATTATTAGTTTTTAATTGCAAGAACTGCAATTTAAGACCAGAGAGGGTAAGAAATGTAATATTGACTATGTTAGATGAAGATGAAGAAATACAAGAGTATACATATAGAGAAGAAGCTATAAAGACAATGTATAAAGAGAGAGTAGTAAATCCGATTATTAATGCTATGAAAAATCATAATTATAGAAAAATAATATTACCAATATATGTACCAGGAGTAAAAATAAAAGATATAGATATTGAATTTATGAAAAGACAAATTGAAGCTAAAAAATTAGAGATAATCAAATTTGAGTTATCCTCAATACAATATAGATACACATATAACATGGTTATAGAAATAAAAAGAAAAGATGTTACTATATATGATCATCATAAGCAAAACAATACAATTCATTTGATAGGAGGAAAATAAAATTATAGGGAATATATACGAAAATAAAAAACTACTGGAGGGGAAATAATGGAAGACAGAAAAGAATCGATAAAAAAAGCATTACTAACAATAAAAAAAGAATGTAGTAGATATGATGAATGCGAAGATGGACAATGCATAGTATTGGAATTACTGCCTAGTCTTGATATATGTCCGTTATACCATAATAGTCCAGAAGATTGGGAGATAGAAGAATATGAATAGAGTAATAGCAGATGCAATAATCATAGTGGTTATTGGTGCATGGATAGTGAGTAGATTATGCATGTAAGATACAAATAATTGACATAAAAAAAGGAATGCTTTCACATTCCGACAAATTCCTTAATAATATTATAACAGGAGTGTGGGAGCATGGCTAGTAAAACAATAGAAAAAGATAAAACATTTTCAGATGCAGAAGGTAAGTTATACAATTATAATTCTATGAAAATAGAGTTAAACAGTCTAAAAATAGATTTAGAATATTTAGAGATAGATTATAAGGGATGCAAAGCTATTAGCTATGCTGACGAAAGAACAGGACAAACAAATAACATAAGCAATACAGTTGAAAATGAAGTACTTGCAAAAGAGAGACAGATAATAGAAATAGAAAATAAGATACATAAAAAAGAGAGACAAATTAGAAAAATAGAAAATGCACTAGAGCTGCTAAAAGAAGAAGAGAAAAGACTTGTTAGCTTTAGATATTTCTCTAATAGAAAAAAAGCACCAAGCTGGTTAGATGTAGGAGAAGAAATAGGTTACTCAGATAAAAAATGTAGAGTTATGAGAAATGACATCATAAATAAAATAAAATCACTTATATGATTTCCGTAAAAGTTCCGTAAAGTTACCTCATAATTTCCGTAAAAGTTCCTTTTTTGGACAGAAAACTATAGTATATTTGTATTATAGGAAAATATAAAGGTTGTTTTCTTTACGAACTCTTATTGAATGTCAGATAGCCTGGTAACCTATTTGACTAGTATAATTGCTACAGTTTTTTTAAAACATTGGTTTTTTCTTGGCACAGACTTGTGCCCTCCTTAAGTATTAAGTATATAATTAACAACTTAGTTATGACAGGAAATGGCTGGGGGTAAAACCTCAGCAATGTGCAAGTAATGGAAATCGCCCCCAACGACGTAGGTTCGAATCCTACAACTTGCTAAACATTAATGCAACTACTATCATGTAGCATAAATTAATCGTAATTTAACTCATACCGAATTGAGCCCATGAAGGGCTCTTTTTATTTTGCGAGAAAAGAGTGATCTAATGAGTAGAAAAATATTTCAAAGAAAAGAGTATTCAATTTATAAATGTAGTGATGGATTTGTTGTACATAATACGAACAAGAAATTTGAAAACGGACATACACATGTAAATAATTTTTATAAAGCTAAGATACTGGTTATTATGGCTATAAAAAGAGAGATAGACAATAAGCTAAGTAAAAGAGATATAGAAAGTCTTATTAGATTAACAAATGATAATAGATATAGAAATAAATTGATAAATAAATTAGAAAAATAACGAGGTGGTGATGCATGGCAAGAGCTAGAAGCCCAAGTAGAGACAAAGCTCTCGAGATATATAAACAACATAATGGGAATATAACTAATAGAGAAATTGCTAGTATGCTAAATGAAGATGAAAAAGTAATAGCAGTTTGGAAAAGTCGAGATAAATGGAACAAAGTCGTACAACAATCAGAACAAAGTTGTACAACAAATAAAATAGATGCAAAAAAAACTAGGAAAGCTAGTAAAAAAGCTAATTCCAGATTAAAAAAAGAATCTTATCCCTTACAAGCAAGGCCAAATAATAAAAACGCGGTCACAACAGGAGAATTTGAAAGTATATTCTTTGACACTTTAGAAGATGACGAAATTAAATTAGTTGATAGCATAGAGATAGAAAAAAGAAATTTACTAATTCATGAAATTCAACTACTGACAGTCAGAGAAAGAAGAATGCTTAAAAGGATAGCTGATTTAAAAAACAAAGAAATTACATTAAAGTCTTACAAAACAGGCATTGAAAAAGATGCGGATACAGATCTTAAAGAATTTGAAACTGCTTTAAATCAAATCCAAAATATAGAAGAAGCATTAACTAGAGTGCAAGAGAAAAAACAAAAAGCTATTGATTTATTACATAAGTTTGATGTAGACGAAGCTAAATTAGATTTAGAAGTTATGAAAACTGAACTTGCTATATTAAAACAAGGTGGAGATGAAGGGCCTGTCGAGGATGATGGATTTATAGATGCTTTAAATGCGCAAGTTGACGAGGTATGGAACGATGATTAATATCAAGAGACATATTTCAGATTTAAGAAGTAAAGTTAACAAAATGAAATCATCTAGAAACTTAGGCATTAAAAAAGCAGTTATAAAATTTAGCCCTTTCTCTAAAAAGCAAAAAAAGGTGCTGACTTGGTGGTTACCAGCTTCACCTGTACATGATAAAGATGGAATTATAGCTGACGGAGCTATAAGAAGTGGTAAAACTATTTCAATGTCATTAAGCTTTTCTTTATGGGCAATGGAAAACTTCAATGGTCAAAACTTTGGCATGTGTGGTAAGACGATAGGCTCATTTAGAAGGAATGTTTTATTTTGGTTGAAGCTAATGCTTAAATCTAGAGGTTATAAAACAGAGGATAAAAGAGCTGATAACTTATTAATTGTAACCAAAGGAGATAAAACAAATTATTTTTATATCTTTGGTGGCAAAGATGAACGAAGCCAAGACCTTATACAAGGTATAACTTTAGCTGGAGTATTCTTCGATGAAGTGGCATTGATGCCTGAGAGTTTTGTAAATCAAGCTACTGGTCGTTGTTCAGTTGAGGGAAGTAAATTTTGGTTTAACTGCAACCCAGATGGACCATATCATTGGTTTAAACTTAATTGGATAGATAAAAAAGAAGAAAAGAATATTTTATATTTGCATTTTACAATGGATGACAATTTATCATTATCTGAGAAGATAAAAAATAGATATAAATCTATGTATTCTGGAGTATTCTTTAAACGTTATATTTTAGGTTTATGGGTAGTTGCAGAAGGAATTATATATTCTATGTTTGATAAAGAAAAGCATGTTTGTGATGCTACTGAATTTTCATACAAAGAATATTATATATCATGCGACTATGGTACTCAAAATGCAACTGTATTTGGCTTATGGGGTAAAACTACAGATGGTAAGCATGTATTAATTAAGGAATACTACTACAGTGGTCGAGATAAAGGAATACAAAAGACGGATACACAATATGCAGATGATTTAGAAAAGTTTATTGGTGATTATAAGGTTAAGAGAATAATTGTTGACCCTTCTGCAGCTTCTTTTATTGCTGAATTAAGAAAAAGGGGATATAGAGTTCAAAAAGCTAAAAATGATGTATTAGATGGAATAAGACTTACTGCTAGCTTTATGGTTCAAGATAAACTTTTAATTGATGAAGATTGTGTTGAAACATTAAAAGAGATAGCATCTTATTCATGGGATAGTGATTCAAGTAAAGCTGGAGAAGATAAACCAGTTAAAGAATATGATCACAGTATGGACCAAATGAGATATTATTTCTTTACTGTAGTTGGAAATAGAAAAGTAAGAATAAATAATAGTAGATAGAAAGGAGGATACAAGATGCTTAATAGTTATCAAGAGTTTGTTACTGCTGAACTTACTGGATTATATGGCTCGGCAGTATTACAAGAAATGAACGATATACTAAGACTGTATGACATATACGAAGGTCGAGAAAACTTTATAGACAAGTCAGAAAAAAAAGACTATACACAGACAGAAAAAAGAACAAATCTGATTAAGAAGCTTATAAAAGAAGAATCTAGATTTTTATTCGGTAAGACTCCAGAGCTATATGTTCAATCTAAAAACGATACAGATACTGACAAGGATAAAGCTGAACAAATAAATCTTTATTTAGATAAGATATTAAAAGATAATCTATTCTCAGAGAAGCTTGTAAAAGGTGCTAGAGACTGCTTTATCGGTAAAAGAGCTGCTATTAAATTATATGCTAACCAAGATACAAAAGAGATTAGGATAATGTTTTTACCTTCACTAGAGTTTATATATGAAAGTGATGAGGAAAATCCTAACGAACTTAAAAAGATAATATTCTTCTATCAGACAAATAAGGAAGTTGAAAAAGATAAACAACGTATTTGGAAGCAAAAGTATGAAATGATAGATTGTAGATGTATTCTTAACGAAGGCATCTACAATGGTAATGGGATATTAATAGAGCCTATAAACGTAGATGTAGACTTACAATTAAGCGGTATTCCTTGTTATGTGGTAATAAACGATGGACTAAGTGGAGACCCGTTCGGAGAATCTGATGTAAAAGAGCTTCTAGACAATCAAATTCAATACAACAGACTATCCTCAGAAGATGTAGACACACTTAGAAAAGGTATGGATAGGATTATTTATGGTGTCGACATAGACCCAGAAGCATCTGAAAAATTTCAACTAAAGCCTGGAGCATTTTGGGACGTACCAACAGACCCTACAGCAGAAGGGAAACAAGCTGCACTAGGTACAATACCGACAGACTTTAATTATGGAGACAAGATAGAAAACTCATTAAAACGTATTAAGTCAGATATGTACGAGATGCTAAATATACCAATGCTATCAAATGACGAGCTAAAAGGCATGATGACATCAGGCAAAACTATGAAAGCACTGTATTGGCAACTTATTACTAGATGTGAAGAGAAGATGATGGCATGGCGACCAGCTTTAGAGTGGTTAATAAGAGCAATACTTGAAATTACAGAAGTATATCAAATAGAAAAATTACCGCAACTTGATTATACTGTTACAGTAGAAAATAACTATCCTTTACAGGAAGATGAAGACGAAGAAAAGACATTAGACTTGCAACAAGTAAATGCACAGGCTATGTCTAGAAAAACATTCATCAAGAAATGGCAAGGTGTTACAGATGATGTGGCTGATGCTGAAATAAAACAAATAGCATTAGAAAGAGAAATGTTAGAAGAAAGTTATGTATCTGGAATGAGTGATCCAGTTGAATAATTTTTTTAAACAAAAGAATAAAACTGAAAAAGAGATGACTAGAGAAATAAAAAAAGCATATAAGAGAGTAGCAAATAATTTGATTAAAAGATTGGCTCTAGTTAATCCAGATACGATGACATATGACTATTTAAGACAAACTGCTAAGTATCTAGAAAAGGAATATAAGAAGCTTAATAAAAGACTTAATAAAGATATAGAAAAGGCTATTGTAAACACCGTAGAAGGCTATACACAAAGCCAAGTAGAGTTTTACAGTGATTTATGCAAACCTCTATCTAGTAGCTTTGAAGATATGTTTATTAAAGTGAATAAGCAAGTTTTAGACAATGTTATTACAGGCAAAATGTATGGAGATAACATAAAACTTTCTGACAGACTTTGGAGCAATCACAACAAGACTGCAAAAACAATAAACGATATACTTACAGATGGTTTTATTAGTGGGAAAGGTAGTAAAGAGATAGCTAAAGACTTAGAGGTTTATTGTAATCCAAATTATTTAAAGGAATACGAAAAGTTTACTATTCATCCTAAAAGTAAAAACAAGGTTGAATTTAATTCATATAGATTAGCAAATACCTATATAAATCATGCATACCAAGAAGCAACAAGGCAAAGTGCTAAGCATAATCCATTTGTAGAAAAAGTTGAATGGCTAAGCGGAACAGACGATAATGTATGCGATTTATGTAAAGAACGAAATGGAAAGAAATTCGATAAAAATAAAGTACCTTTAGACCACATATTAGGTAGGTGTACACTATTACCAGTTATAGAAGATGATTTAGAAGATATAGCTAGAGAGTTAAAAGACTGGGCTAATGGTGGTAAAAATGAAAAACTTGATAAATGGTTTGAAGCATGGGAGGTTAAAAGATGAAATTACAAGACACAGTAGATTTAATGTTAGGAACAGATTTTAAAGACAGATTTAAAGCTGAATATTATCAACTAGATAATAGAATAGCTGGATTACAAAGAATGCTAGAAGGATATAAAAATGGAACACTTAATTTTACACCTAACTGCTCATATGAAATATTACATACTCAATTAGTATATATGGAAGCTTATAGAAATGTATTAGAAGAAAGAGCAAAAATAGAAAATATAGAATTGTAGGAGATAAAAATGAATTTGATAAAAATAGTAATGACTAATTCAGAAGAAATAAAGGGTATGAAACTATAACTGTGGATTAATAAGAAAACGTACTTTGACAAGTGAATATAAAATTTATTACTTAAAATAACTTTAACTGTGGACTATATAACTTTGAATGTGGTATAATGAGGTATATTTATAAAAGGAGTGATTATATGGTGCAAAAATCAAAGAGAATGAAAAAAGTATTTTTAGGTGGAACTTGTAACAATAGTAAATGGAGATATAAACTGATTCCAATGCTCGATATAGATTATTTTAATCCAGTAGTAGATGATTGGACTGAAGAATGTTATCAAGAAGAATTAAAACAAAGAGAAATATGCGATTATTGTCTATATGTTATAACTCCTAGAATGACAGGAGTATATAGTATAGCTGAAGCTATAGATGATAGCAATAAAAGACCTAATAAAACTTTATTCTGCGTGTTAAAATCAGATATAGATTATATACCTGATATTAGATGGAACGAAGAATCGAATAAATTTTTTATAGGACATGATGAAACAGAAAAACAATTTGATGAAGGACAAATGAAATCTTTAGATAAAGTTGGTCAAATGGTAAAAATGAATGGGGGTAAATATTTTAAATCACTAGAAGAAGTTGCAAGTTACTTAAATAAAGTTGGAATAGAAAAAATAAGAGGAGTTGAAGAAATTCCTAATTGGATTAAAAGAGGACATGAGACACTTCCTAAAGATAAATGGGGATATTGGGATGAAATTGTTCCGATAAGAGCTAAAGACCTTTACGAAGGAATGGAATTAGATTATACATTAGATATAGAACTGATATTACGAGAAGGTACAAAAGATAGTTTTATTATAGCAAGTAGAGAATTAGATAACCAAGGTCATTCCGAAATGTCGTATGGTTTAATGAAAGCGATGATAAAAGAATTTTGTACAAATGGGAAAGAATTTGTAAAATATTTAAATAGAAAATAGGTTACGAGAAAGAGAATAGACAATATGAATATACTAAATTTACCAGAATTTGAAGTTTTAGACACAATACAAGATGACCACGATATGACGGTAATAGTAAAACCAGTTAAAGAGCCTGTGGCTTGCCCAGAGTGTGGTGGAGTTGAATATTATAAGCATGGCAAATCTAAGCGATTTGTGAGGGATTTAAATAGCTTTGGGAAACGTGTAGGGATTGAAATACATACACGTAGATATAAATGCAAATACTGTGGTACCACATTTAGTCAACATTACAAAAGCATCGACGATAGAGATAAAATCACTATTCGTTTAAGAGAGCAAATAGAAAAAGAATCTCTTAAAAAACCATTTGCTAATATAGCAGAGGAATATAGTGTTTCTCCTACTACAGTAAAGCGAATATTTAATGCTTACATAGAAAGGCTAGAAAAGGATATGACTTTCCTTACTCCAGTTATATTAGGGATAGACGAAGCACATCTTAATAAGTCAATGAGAGCCGTTTACACCGATATAATTGGACGTAAGGTATTGGATATCCAACCAAGCCGTAAGAAATCCGATGTGAAGGCTTTTCTAAGTAAATTACCTAATAAGGAGAACATAGAAGTAGTAACCATAGATATGTGGCGATACTACAAAGAGGCAATATATGAGGAACTCCCAAAGGCTCAGGTAATCGTTGATAGATTCCATGTAATACAATTAGTTAACAATGCTTTAGAAGGTGAGAGAAAGTCATTTAAAGGCTCATTAGACAAGAAACAAAGGTCTAAGTTGTTAAAAGATAGATTCTTGTTACTAAGGAACAAAGAAGATTTAAATGCTAGACAGATTTGGGATATGCAAATTATGTTTATCGATTTTCCACAGTTAAAGTTAGCCTATGAGTTGAAAGAACATTTTAGAGATATCTACAAATGTAACAATCGAGATGATGCTTTAAAAGCTTATTCAATCTGGAAGGAGTCAGTTCCAAAGGACATGAAATACTATCAAGATGTAATCAAAACGATTGATAACTGGCAGTATGAGATATTTAACTACTTTACATGTAGGATTACAAATGCTTATACAGAGAGTTTAAACAACTTGATTAAGAACATCGAGAAAGCTGGTAGAGGTTACTCTTTTGAGGTACTTAGAGCAAAGGTACTATTTGGTACAAGTGCTACTAGAAAACCTAAATATACAAGAGCAAATACAAGTAACAAAACATATACATTTACTACGGCATTTAGTTGGAATGATTTCGTAGGAAGTACAAAATTAACAGAAGGTTTTGGAGTAGATATTCCACAACTACTAGAGGTATTAGAGAGTGATAAATTTTAATTCACTCTCTTTTATTTTCCACAATTAAAGTTATATACCCGAAATAAAATGGACTAGCAACGACTGGGACGATTATATGTACGATGGAAAATATTTTATTATAAAGAAAAACGGTGTATGGGTTGGTATGTATAACCTAGATTATGTTATAAGTATAATTGTTAAATATGAATAAATAGGTTTACATAATTCAAGTTTCTAAAATCGATTCTAAGGCACTTGCAAAAAGTTCCTTGATAGTTTATACATTTGGAAATAAATAGAAATTACATAAAGGATGATTAAATGGAAAAATTATTTAATTTTGTATCATTACCTTGTGATGCTATAGAAGTTAAAGTAATAAAAAGACCAAAACAGAAACCTTTAAAGAAACTAAAATTAAATGGTGCTACTTATTATTTATCTGAAGATGATGAAAATTATTATACTTTCATATATAAAAGTTTCGCTAAGGATAAAGCAAAAAGCCAAGTAGCAGCCAGTATATTCAACAAAGCAAAGTGTAAAAATGCAGATTGGTTTGAGTTAGCTCAATTATACAACGATAAGATAAATGAGTATAATCACAAATCTTATGTGCATAGTCAATATATCACAGATACAATATTGACTGAAATATATAAATTAACAAGATAATAAAGTCCGAAAGGGCTTATTTTTATGCCTTTTTATAGTTTGTAGGCGTAAAAGAATAAACTAAAAACTATATTCAAGAAACGGACTTGTAAAAAGTGTAAATATAGGAGGAAATATGGAATTTAAAGAATTATTAAAAGCACAAAGCTTAACAGATGAACAAATAAATAACATTACTGCAAAGATGAAAGAAGAAAAAATATATACTACATCTTTAGAAAATGCAGATGAAAGATATACGAAATTAAAAGGTCAAAAGGCTGATTTAGATGAACAAATAAAAGCTGCAAATACAACTATAACAGAGTTGAAGAAAAATAATAAAGACAATGAAGCATTGCAACAAACAATACAAGATCATGAAGCTACAATAGAAAATCTGAAAAAAGAATCAGCACAAAAGGATTTTAATTATGCATTAGACAGTGTATTAAAAGACAATAAATGTAAGAATGCTAAGGCTTTAAAAGCTTTACTTGATTTAGACAATATAAAATTTAATGAAGGTAAATTAGAAGGCTTAGAAGGACAATTAACTGCATTGAAGGAAAGCGATGGATATTTATTTGATACATCAAATCCAGCTCCAGGTAATACTGGGGGAACAGGTAATCATCCACGAGTTGGTGGAGGTGCTGGAGAAGTAACAAAGGCAGATTTAATGAAAATGCCTTACAGTAAAAGAGTTGAATTTTTCAACAACAATAAAGAAGAATTCAACAGATTAATGAATGAATAGGAGATGATTGATATATGGCAACAACAAAATTAGCAGATATTATAAACCCAGAGGTTATGGGTCCAATGATAGGTGCAAAAGTAGAAGCACTTTGTAAAATAACACCATATGCAAAAGTTGATACAACATTACAAGGTGTTCCAGGGGATACAAAAACAACACCAAGTTGGGAATACATAGGAGATGCAGAAGATGTAGCTGAAGGTGAAGAAGTCGGAACAGTAGGATTAAAAGCTGGGTCAACTACTTTTACAATAAAAAAAGCTATGAAAGCTGTATCTATAACTCAAGAATCTATTAATAGTGGATTAGGTAATCCAGTAGCACAAGCTGAAACTCAATTAGCAAAATCTATAGCTCAAAAAGTTGATAATGATGTATTAGATGCTGCTTATACTGGAACTAATAGAGTAGCTGGAGGTACATTAGCTGTAATATCTTACAGTGGTATAGTTGATGCAGTAACACAATTCGAAGATGAAGAAGATGGAATAGAAAAGGTTATGTTTATACATCCAAAACAAGAAGCAACTTTACTAAAAGATTCTAACTTTTTATCAGCTGATAAATTCACTGCTGGAGTAGCAGTAAACGGAGCTATAGGTAAAATAGCTGGTTGCTGGGTTAAAAAATCTAAAAAAGTTATGTTAGTTCAAGCAGAAAAAAATGACAGTGGGACAGTGACTATAACAGAAGATAATTTAGCTGAATATAAAAAGAAAACTTTAGATGGTTCTACTTTAAAAGTAAGCGATAAAGTTAATGCAGTGGCAGCAGCTAACCAATACTATTTAAATCCAATATTAAAAATGGAGCCAGACAGTCCTGAAACAGAATATACAGAAGATGAATTACCAGCAATAACAATCTTCCTTAAAAAAGATACTTCTTTAGATCATGAATGGTTCCCTAAAAAACAAATACATGATTTAACAACTGCTAAATACTATGGAGTAGCTAAAACTAACGATGCTAAAATAGTACTTGCTAAATTTAAAAAATAATAGGACGTGATTTAGATGGATGATTTAGAAATGCTAAAGCTAATTTTAAGGGAGAGTGATTCTCCCTTTTTTAGCGATGAACAACTCCAATTTTACGCAGAAAAAAATAACTATGACATAAATAAAACTGCTTATGAATGCCTTCTAGCCAAAGCAGAAGATGATAGTATTGCCTTACCAGGGGGATTAAGCTTGCCGAACAATAAAGAATACTGGTTAAGGCTTGCTAAAAAATACAGACCGAATGGAAGTAAGATCTTATGATAAATAAAGAAAAAATCAAATCGAAAGTTGAAAAAGCAATAAAAAAGCTCCCTTCTTTAGGAGTGGTTAAGCGAGCTTACACAAATGATTTTGGAGAAAAGTCAGACTTACTTGAATTAGTATGTGAAATAGAAGGCTTATATCATGAATCAAATAATCAGTATGGCCAAAGTATAACATTGCAAAATAAAGCAGAGGTAATAAAAGAAAAAAGTATATATTTTTTAGTTGTATACGATGAGACTGCGAAGCTTATACAGAAAGATGACTATATATATATAAATGGCTATAAATATCAAATTAAAGATATTGGAAATGTAAATAAAATGGATATTTATGCGGATATGAGATTACAAGAGGTGAGCTACGATGAGTAATTTTAGCATGAATATTGACGAGTTAATGGATATGTTAGAACAAAAAAGAAATAGAACAAAAGCAGCGCTTGAAATATATGCTAATAGCTCAGCTACAAAACTTCAAAATCACGCAAGAGTAAATAAACCTTGGACAGATAGGACACATGATGCTAGAAATAGACTTAATGCATCATGGGAATGGAAAAACGAGAATGTATTAAGTATTGCATTATCACACGGAGTTAATTATGGGATATATCTAGAAAAAGGAACATCACCACATGTTATAACAGGGAATCCTTGGTTGTATTGGCAAGGAGCTAGTCATCCTGTTAAAAAAGTCAATCACCCTGGTACAAGACCTTATCCAATTATAATGCCAACAATAAATGAAATAGGTCCACAGGTTATGTCTGGACTAAGTATACTTCTAAGGTAGGTGAGGTTAATGTTTCAGGATTTATATAGATTTCTTAGAACTGGCGGATTAAAAGTGTACTCACTTGGACAACAGGATAAAATTTGCACAGACCCATTTGTATTGATTTATGAAGCTGGAACAGAAGATACTTCAAGTAGTAAGAATCTAAAAAAAGAAAGCATAGAGTTATGGGTATTTTATCCTTTTAATGAATACTCAAAGGTTGAGGATTATATAAAACAAGTTGAAAATACAATAAAAAAATTCGGCAAACTAAGAAAAAATTATGATAAGTATGCAATAGAAATTGATAATGATATGAAAGCATATTATACAAAACTTTCGTATTTCAGATATGTATATAGAGAAGGAGGTAGATAAATATGGCAGCTACAGTAAAAAAGATAAATCAAATGCCACTATCAGATGTATCATTGGTTAGAGTTGTAACTGAAACTGATATTTTTAGTTTCAAAACTTCTGATGAAATTTCAACAGAAGAAGTGGTTTCAGAAGGCGAAGAACAAACTCTTAAGCTAAAGGGTGAAATATATGCAAATAGAGAAGCTAAAGATACTGTACTTGGTTATGACTTAACTTGCAAAGACAATGTAATGTGTCCTGAGCTTCTTAAAGTTATTCAAGGAGGTACTATCGAATACGATACAGATGGAAAAACTTTTAAAAAATATACAGCGCCACCAGTAGGACAAAATGCATCAAAAACATCGTTTGATGTTGAAGTTTATTCTGCAGAAGTAGGAACAGATGGAGACACTGGAAACTTTTCAAAAGTGACATTCCCAAGTTGTAAAGGAAAATCAGTGCCTTTAAGTTTTAAAGATGGTGAATATTATTCAAATGAATATACTATTCAATCAAGACCAGAGAAAGGAACTGCACCTTATACAATAGAAAAAGTAACTGCTTTACCAAATGATACAGTATCAGAATGAACAAATGATATAGAAGAAAATAAGATTGTAGAAGAAAATAATGTTATAGATGAAATAGACCTCTCTAAATAATTTTAGAGGGGTTTTTATTATGAAAGGAAATAGATAATGGAAAATTTACAAGTAACAAGTTTAGAAAAATTAAAAAGAGTAAAACAAACTCAGATAGTAAGTTTAGGTAAGTTTGAAGATGGAACAGAACTTATAGCTGAGCTAAAAAGACCAGATATGCTAGCTTTTATAACAGAAGGTAAAATACCTAATACTCTTTTACAAGAAGCAGCAGAAGTATTTAACGGGAAAACTGAAACTGTAAACAAAGCAACTATAGAAGGAGATGTTACAGCTTTAAAACAGTTAGGAGAGCTATTAGAGTTTTTATGTGAAGAAACATTAGTAAATCCAAGCTATAAAGAAATAAAAGAAATAGGTATAACGCTACCACTAGAAATGAAAACAACAATTCTTACTTATGTTCAAGCTGGAATTGACGGGCTAAAAAGCTTTCGTAAAGAGCAAGAACGTATTGAGAATAATCAATCAGTCGGAGAAATATAGAAGATTACCAAGTGAAATAGCAAGAATAAAAGATGAGTACGTGGCTTTTTGCTTTGATGAAGCTTGTATGTATATATCATGCCAACTTGAAGAAAAGAAAAAACCACGATGGAGTGAAGATCTAATAGACCAAGAAACAGGAAAGAAAAAAACATTTATATCAGAAGCATGGAAAAAACAAAGAAAGGAGGTTAAATAATGCCGGATACAAACTTAGGAACTGCAACAGGCTATTTAAATCTTGATATACAAAACTGGAATAATGCATTAGATGATGCTAGAGAAAGTTTACGAGAGTTTGAAAATAGTTCTAGTTCTATGGGTGATACATTAAGAAATACACAACAAGCTACAAATGGAGTAAGCGATGCATTACGAAGTACAAGCGATTCAGCTAGTAGGGCAAGAAGCGCTTTTGATAGTGTTAGACAAGTAACTAGCAGTACAAGTAATGCCTTTGACGATATTACAAGTTCAGCATCTAGAACTAGAAGTGAATTTAGTAGAACAACTCGTGAAGCTCAAAGATTCGAAAGACAAATGCAAAGACTAGAATATGAGCTAGGCGGAGAAGTACCGCAAGCGACACGAGAAGCATATCAAGAAATGTATAGGCTTAGAGGTGAAGTAAGAAATGCAAGAAGATACTACGGAAGCTATTCACAAGAAGCTATGCAAGCGAGAAATGCAATGACAGAGTTCGCGCTAAGTTTAGATGACAATACATTTAGACAGATTTATATGAGAGGACAATTAGGCCTTACAGAGAGACAGCTACAGACACAAGCTAATAGTATAAGACTTAACGCGAGAATGACTAGCTTAATGGGAGACCAAACTCAAATATTAACACAACGTATGCAAGGTTTACAAGACCATGGAATAAGACCTGAGATGTTATTGCCAGCATCAACTCCAGGACAATTCCGATTATTAAGTGAAGCGATGAATTTAGGAGTTTCGCCACTAAATCGTCTATCTGCAGGATATAGAACGTTAGGCGGTAGAGTTGAAGGAGTTATAAAGAGATATTCAGCTCAGAAAGTAGCAGTAAGACTTGCACAAGGAGATATGACGAGATACGGATTGTTAATGAGAAGTTTGACTACTGGTACTGCCAATCTTGGACTTGCAATTCCAATTGTAGGAGTTGCTGCAATTACCGCATATGGAACTTTATTTAGTGCGGCTATGCAAGCAGATGAAGGATTGCAAAAGCTATGGGATACTACAAAAAACAAGTTAGCAAAAGCATTCGAACCTTTGATAGAAACTGCAGGGCAAGTTTTAGAAGTAGGCATGAAAGTTGTTGGTGTTATAGCTGACTGGGTTACAAAATTCAATGAGGCACATCCAATAATCGCAAAAGTAGCTAGTGTAGTTGCCTTGTTAGCACCAGCAATGACATTATTGTTATTACCTCTTTCTATGGGTGCTGGATTATGGAATGGTTGGATGGTTGCCCTCAATGGTGCTTGGACTATGATTGGTGGAGTTGTCACAATGATAGGAACTGCTACCTCAACATTTTTTGCTTTTGCGATACCTATTGCTGCAGTAACCGCTGGACTTATTCACCTTTATAAGACAAATGAAACATTTAGGACTACTGTAAATAATGCTTGGCAATCGGTAAAAGAAAAGGCAAAGGATGTATTTGGTACACTTGAAAAGTATTTTACAGAAACTATTCCAAATGCATATAAAAAAGGTGGTATAAAAGGAGTTATAGATCAATTTGCAGATACATTTAAAAGTGGATTAGATAAGGTAAAATCATCATTACCTCAATGGCTAGAAAGCGGTAAAAGTATAGCTAGCAACCTAGCTCAAGGGATTAATCAGAATTTACCAGCTTTACAGTCAAAAGCAAGCGAAATAATATCAAACTTAGTAGCTGGAATCTTGAAAGTAGCACCGAAATTAATAGAAACAGCAGGACAATTAATCCAAGCATGGCTAAAAATGTGGAGTAATAACGTAAAATTATTTTTAGATGCTGGATTTAAACTGCTTGAAATGATTATGCAAGGTATAGCGCAAGCATTACCGACATTAATTGAAACTATAGTAAATGTTGTATCTACAGTAATAAACATCATAGCCGAAAACCTGCCAAAAGTAATTGAAGCAGGAGTATACATTATAACTGCACTTGTAAATGGTATAAGCCAAAATCTACCAGCTATAGTTGATATAATAACAAATACACTAAGTTCTATAGTTAACATCATATTAGAAAATTTACCACTAATTATAGAAGCTGCAGTACAGATTATAACAACCTTAGCAGTTGCATTAGTAGAAAATTTACCAACATTACTAGAAGCTGCAGTAAAATTAGTTATTGAAATTGCTAGATGCATATTAGAAAATTTACCACTAATTATAGAAGCTGGTATTCAACTTGTAATAGCATTAGGACAAGCAATAATACAAGCATTGCCTCAGATAGTTGTAGCAATTGGAGAATTATTTGTCGGAATATTAGAGGTAATAGGTGAAGAAATAGGAAAACTAGGTGAATTTTTATTAAGCAAAGCTATGGAAATAGTCCCTCAAATTCAAAGTAAAATATCAGAACTATGGGAACAAATAAAGATAACAGTAACAGAAAAAGCTACAGAGTTATGGAATTCTATAACACAATGGGCAAATAGTGTATATAGTAGCGCATCAAGTTGGATTAGCAATTTGATATCATCAATAGGTACGTGGTTAAGTGGCTTACCAGGAAAAGTAGGCTATGCATTAGGGTTTGTATTAGGAGCCATAACTAGCTGGGGAATTAATACATATAACTATTTTGCTACAAATATACCGATGTGGATTAACTCAATAGGAAACTGGTTCTCTCAATTGCCTTCCAAGATAGGTAAATGGCTTACAGATACATATAGCAGAGTAACTCAATGGGGTAGTAATATGTTATCAAAAGCGCAAGAAACTGGTAGTCGATTTATAAGTAATACTATAAATTGGTTTCAACAATTACCAGGAAAGGTATGGAATTTCCTAAGCAATACTTACAGCAAAGCAACTCAATGGGCATCGCAAATGATTGCGAAAGCACAACAAGCTGGAAGTCAATTTGTAAGTAAAGTAGGAAGTGCATTATCAACATTGCCAGGGCGAGTATGGTCATTTTTATCTAGCTGTATATCAAAAGCAATTAGCTTTGCATCGCAATTTGGAGCGCAAGGTCAAAAAGCAGCTAATGATTTTAAAAATAAAATAATAAACGGAGTTAATTCTATCCCTGGCAAAATGGCAAGTATAGGTAAACAAATAGTACAAGGTATATGGAGAGGTATATCTGGAGCTGGAAGTTGGCTTAGAACTCAAATATCTAATTTTGCCAGTGGAGTAGTAAAAGGATTCAAGGCTGGATTTAAGATTAATTCACCAAGTAAAATTATGCGAGATATAATCGGTGTTGGTATAGTAGAAGGTATTGGTGTCGGGATAGATCAAGAGGAAAATAGTTTGCTTGGAAAAGCTAAAAATCTAGCTAATAGTGTAGTTGGTGTTATGAATAACAATGCAACTACAATGGATTTAATAGGTACTGCTAAAGGATTAACTGGTAATATTGGTGCTGTAACTCAAACAACACAAAATAATACAAGTAATGCTATAAATATAAATATAAATAATCCTTGTATAAATGATAAAATAGATATAGAAACTCTAGCAAATGACCTAGCATTCTATCTAAAAAGAAAAAAAGTATTAACAGTATAAGGAGGTGTAGAAATGGAATTTACAGAATATAAAGACCCGATAGTTTTATATTTAGACGATAAACCGAGTACAGATTATGGAATAAAGGTGTATGAAAGTAATATCCTTTCTGCGCCTTCTAAAAAATTAGAGTTTGTTGAAATAGAAGGAAGAGACGGAGCACTAACAATAGACAATGGATATGAAGATTTTGTATTAACACTTGGTTGTGTGCTTGTAAATAATAATAGCAAAGTTGAAACTACTCCAGCATTAGCAAGAAGGGCAAAGAAATTCCTTCTTAACGGAGCAAATAGAAAGATACAATTAAGTGAGGACATGGGTTTTTATCTATTAGGAACTTATAATTCTGATGTTGACATAGAAGAAGCAATTGAAAACTTTGGATTGTTCCAGGCACAATTCAGATGCAAGCCTTATAGATTCTCTAATAGTAATAAAACAGTAGAGATAACTACTAAAAATACTGTAATAAAAAATGATGAATATAAAACCAAGCCTGTTATTGATGTGTATGCAACAGGAGACATAACTATCAATATAAATAATCAAGAAGTTGTTTTAAAAGCCTTAGAAGGACATATACAACTTGATTGTGAAAAAATGAATGCAACTACTGTTAATTCGCTTGGAAAAATAGTAAATGCAAATCAGAAAATGTATAGTGATTTTCCTGTTTTAGAAGAAGGTAATAACAATATAACTTGGACTATAGGAACAGGCGCTAGTTTTACTAAAATAATAATAAATTATAGAATGGCGGTGATATAGTGATACCAAGAATTTATGATAACAGTTTTACAACGTATGAAAGCAACGGATTAGGTTTATTGGTAGATGCTATATCTTGCCAAGTTGAAGAAGAATCAAACGGAGATTTCGAGTTAACACTCGTATATCCTTCTGATGGTTCTTTTTTTTATGCGTTAAAACAAGACAACCTTGTAAAAGCTGATGCATCGGATAACTTAAAAGGGCAGCTTTTTAGAATAGATACAATATCAAAACCTCTAAATGGCCAAGTGACTGTATATGCAAAACATATTTCATTTGATTTAGCTAAAAACTCTTTAAATGAGGATGTAGCTGAAGAAAATATAAAGTGTGAAAATGCTGGTAAACATATGCTTCAAAAATCTGATGCTGACAGTAGATTTTCTATTGAAAGTAATATAGAGATGCTTGGTAACTACAGCATGGATAGAAAAACAGATTGTTTGAGTGCTATAGCTGGGACAAGAGGTTCTCTTATAGATACATTCGGTAATGGTCCTAAGCTTCTTAGAGATAACTTTACAATATCCGTACTTACTAGAAGAGGTAAGGATGATAACACTCTTATAGCTTATAAGAAGAACATCACAGGCTTTACGTTAGAAGAAGATTATTCAGAAATAATCAATATTATAAAACCTTATGCTACTTATACAGAAGATGAAGTTGAAAAAACTCTATATATTGATGAAACAGGAGTAAAATCGCCAAGATATGTAGAAGGTGATATAGTAAAAAGTCAATGGATGGATTTTTCAGACAAATTTGACGAAGATGAAGCTCCAACAAAAGAAAAATTAAAAAATCTAGCTGAAAAATATTTCAACGATAATAGCTGCGACCTTCCTAAAATGACTTATAAAATAGAATTTCAACCGCTTAGCCAAACGGAAGAATACAAGGAAGATGGATTAGCTGAACTAGAATATATAGGCATGGATGATAGTGTATATATAGCTAACAGCAAATATGGAATAAGAGACCAAGCTAGAGTTATAAAAACAACTTATAACGTATTAGCAGACAAATATATATCTATAGAATTAGGTGATCCAAAGACAACACTAGGCTCAATCATAAATAAAAATAATACTGACACAGTAACAAAAGATGAAGTAAAAGACATTGTAGATAAAACAAATAAAAAAGATTATCCTAATACATTGCCAGCGGTTCCAGTTGTAACTATAGATAGAGCCGGATTTAAGACAGTTTCTCTTAGTTGGACTTTTGATAATAAGCCTTATTATTCTTATCAAGTTTATGCTAGTCAAGAACAAGGATTTAGCCCTAATGCATTTGACTTGATTTATGAAGGGAAAGGAAGTGCTTTTCTCCATGAGGTAGAATGCTCACAGACTTGGTACTATAGAGTAAGAGCGATTAATACTTATGGAAATGCTACGGATTTTTCAGAAGAAGTTAGTGCAACAACTACCAAAATAAGTGATGCTGCAGAATATTTTCAAGAAGCTGCGATAGAAAGTGCTTTGATTGGATCACTTAATGCTGATGTAATCAATGCTGGGAAACTCAAAGGCACTTTTATAGATGCAAGACAACTAACAGTTACAGATGGAAACGGAAATATTACTTTTCTGATAGATAGCGAGGGTAATGTAAGTATCCGAGCAACAGAATTCAGTCTCGAAGGCAAAACTATCAGTTCCTACATTGACGATGTGACTACTGATATATCCGAGCAAAAAGAAAGAATAAATAAAATACTTGAAGATGGTACATTAATACCTTCTGAAAAAAGGCAATTACAAATAATTTTAGATGATATAGCAAAAGAATATGCTGAAATCACAGCAAATGCCTTAAAGTACAATATAGCTTACAATGATTTTCAAACTGCATATAATGCTTTATATAATTACTTAACTGTAGATTGCAAAATAAACGACATTGAAATTACAACAAATGTGCATCAAGATACTTTGAAAAATTATTTTGAAAATTATTATACAAAAAGAGGAAATATAAACAATTTAATAAATGATAAAATAAATAGTAATATTGACGATAAATTAAGCAGTTCAGATTCTGAAGCAGTATTTAATGCTCTTACTAAAAATGGAACAATACAAGGGTTATATATGCAAGATGGAAAACTTTATTTTAACGGTCAATATATTAATGCTAAAAATTTAAAAGTAATAGATTCAAAAGGAAATACTACTTTCTATATAGATTCAAATGGGAATGTAACAATTAATGCAACAGACTTTAGCTTAGAAGGTAAGGCTATAGATGACTATGTAAATTCTCATGTAGTAGAAGTTACAGGAATTACAATGAAGAGAGTATCTATATCTTACTATATTTCTACTTCACCTACTCAGTTATTAGGAGGTAGTTGGTCCACAACAAAACCTACTTGGGTAAGTGGGAAATATATATGGCAAAAAACAGTAACTACATATTCTAATAATACAACAAGCGAATCAGAACCAGTTTGTATAACAGGACCAAAAGGTGAGCAAGGTACTCCAGGTGGTAAAGGCGACCAAGGTGTGTCTATTACTAGAGTAAGTAACAGATATGGCAAAAGTACATCTAAAATAGACCCTCCAACAACTTGGTATACAAACTATCCAGAATGGGAAAGAGGCTATTACATATGGACTAAATCTATAATCTATTATAGTGATGGTACAACAACAGAAACCACACCTTATGTAGATACTTCCTGGGAAGGTATGGCAAATCTTGTAGATAATAAAGTTGATAACACACAACAAGCAATATTTAATGCTCTTACAAACAACGGACAAGTACAAGGTATATATTTACAAAATGGAAAAGTTTATTTAAACGGAGAATATATAAAAACCAATAGTTTAAATGCATCTAATATAACTTTCGATGATTTAACAGGTAAAACTATAAAAGGCGCTAGATTTTTCACTGCACCTAAAGAAGGTGCAACTGATGGATATTTATTTAGAATTTATTCAGATGGTAGTGTTTATAGTTCTAAAACAATCCAAGTATATGGAGAATCTAATGATGGAAGTTATGCTCAATTAACTCCTGGCAAAGTAACTGCGACAGAATATTTACAATCGCCAGGACTTATTACAAGTAACAACAGTCTTTATTTTGGGATACAAGGATATACGCCACCAAATGATAACTCAACAAGAATGGTTAAATTGACAAGAGATGCAAATAATGAATATACCTATTTCATGCCTTGTTATAATCCTACAAGCTCAAGTGGGGGTATAAGATTAGGTTCTACAAGTGGATTTTGGAATGTTGTATATGCAACTAATGGTGTAAAAACAAGTTCAGATAGATCACTAAAAGAAAATATTAATTACTTAAATAAAGAAAGCTCAATTAACTATGATGATTTGTATAATTTTATAAAAAACGATTATGCCTTAGCAACTTATAATTATATAGGAGAAAGTGAAAAGAGAATATCAGCTATAGCCCAGGATATGCTTGTAAATTCAGATGGTACTGATAATAAAATCGGACAGTTAATAACTAATTCAGAAGAAGCATATAAAACACAAGCAACGTTAGCAATAGAAGAAACCCAATTGGTCAATGTATTAATAGGAGCATTAAAAAAGACAATGGAGAAGGTTGAGGAATTAGAAGATAAGCTAAATAGTAAATAGAAAGGGGATGTTGATTTGATTAAATATGATTACACAGTAACGGTTACAGGTAACACGGCAAAATTAGATAAAGACATATATTTATTTAGGGGAAATAAGAATGTGCATTATTATTTTGCTATAAAAAATGCATCTTTTAATTTTAAGGGGACTACAGATCTAATAGAAAAAACAAATGCAATAAATGCTGCAGTTACAGTTGTGAAACCAAATGCAGTAGAAGTAGCAAATGCTATAGCTCCAGTAGAAAATGGTAAAATACACCTAAAGGTAACAGAAGATCTAATCGATGAAGAAGTAGAAGTCGGAGATTTTGATTTGGTATTTGATTTGTTCGATGATACTGACGGGGCAGTAACAATTCCAAAAGTAATAGGACAATTCCATGTACTAGAAAGACCATGCACAACTCCCATTTCCGAATTGGTAGCAACTAACACAACAAATGAAGTAGACCAGGCTCTAACGGATTATGCTATTGTTACTTATGCAGAGCCTGTAGCTTCTACAAATGCAGACGGAACTTTTGCTAAAAAAACATGGGTAGCAAAAGAAAAAATTACAACAGCAGAGTTAAACAGAATGGAAGAAGGTATAAGCGATGTTAGTTCGCAATGTAAAGATATTGCGAAGAAAATAGATGAAATAGCAAGCAGTGGTGGAAGTGGAGGTAGTAGTGGAACTACTACAAGTGATTATGATACAGAAATATCATTACCGTTTACAGCCAGCAAAGATACTGATGTTAAAGTAGTTTTTTCTAAGGGTGATGAAATATCAAATCCAAGTTATACGAATGAAGTTTCAGGGAATACACCAAATGATTTTGATGTACAAAAATATGGTAGTCCTACTGATTATACGTTAGAAAACGTAACAGAAGATGGCATTAATTGTTTAAAGTTCCAATATACAGGTGGAGTACATTATTATAGATTGTATTCAAAACAAGATACAAGTAAAAAATATGGAAGCGATATCTATTTTGTATATATGAAAATTAAATTAGTTGGAGATGCAGATGCTACATATTTACCTCAAGCTATGACTCACATATCATATAATACAACAAGTATTCAAGGATTTAATGGGGTTAGTCAATTAGAAGACCAACTTAAAAATATAACTGATTGGCAAGAATTATGTATAGCAGGAAAGGTTGCTCAAAATGATAACTATATGAATTTAAAACCATATATAGGATTTTCACAAATTACAGGAACAGTATATATAGCTAGAATGTGTTTAGTTAATTTAACAACGCAAGGATTAGAAAGTAAAACAAAAGATGAACTTTTAGAAATGGCTAGAAGCGGTCGATTTGATAATGGTGGTTCTACTTCTACCACAGAATTTTCTTGTACTGTAACAAATGGAAGTGTCACTGAAGATATTACCCCATTTACTGATACAGGGGTTACGAAATATTATACTGTATCAAATGGAAATACATTTTCAGTGTCAAAGCGTACAGAATATGGTATGCCTTCTATACAAGTATTTATAAAATCTTCAACTGCGACAGAAATTGAAGATAGTGATATAAAAATAAATACTAGGTTTAAAGGGAAAAAAGTAATATTTGAGGGAGATAGTATAACGGATTATGATTATTTAGAGGGTTATAACAATAAATCATGGGCAAATTATCTTACTACTATATTAGGAATGAATTTAGTATCAAATGGAGCAGTGGGTGGCTCATTATTAACTCATTCAAATGAAGCTGATGGATACTCTGTTCAACAAAGAATTGCTAATATAACTTATGATAGTAACACTAAATTATTTTTAATTCATGCGGGCACTAATGACTGGGGACAAGCAAAAACTCTTGGTGAAATAGATAGTACTGATATTTCTACAATATGTGGTGCATTAAATAATATAATAGACAAAGTACAAACCAATTGCCCAAAAGCTACAATAGTTATAATTTCTCCAATACATAGACAAAGTGACCACGGAGGGTTTTTAAATAATTCTGCAAATTATTCCTTATATGATGTAGCAATAGCATATGAAAAAATATGCAAAAGATGGGGGGTAAAATTTATTAATGGTTTAGAAATAGGATTGAATGCACTTAATTCAAATAATTTAGCAACTAACTATTTGGATGGATTACATCCTACACCAATAGGTCATAAAATAATGGCAGTAGAATTTGCTAGAAAAATAGCCACATTTTAGTAAAAATTATGATAATATATAGGTATAAATGATTATATGTTAGTGGGGAGTAAGCTATGTATTCAAAAATAGAATTAATTGTTAGAAGATTTGTTCAACATTATAACCCAAAAAAATATTGGAAACTAAGAAATAAAATAACTAATAAAAATAGTTATCCTAAAATATTAAAATATATATGGTTATTAAATTTAAAGAGACAAGATGCCTTTAATAATGCATCACTAGGAACTCAAATAAACGGCGGTGCAACATTTAAATCTACACCAAATTTGCCACATGGAATAAGTGGTATTTATATATCGACAAATGCTGTAATAGGAAACAATTGTACAATATTTCATCAAGTTACAATAGGTGAAGGAAAAGGGGGAGCCCCTACTATTGGTGATTGGTGTACAATATGTGCAGGTGCTAAAATTACAGGCGGAATAAAAATAGGTAATAATGTTACAATCGGAACAAATTGTGTTGTTTTTGAAGATATTCCAGATAACACTCTTGTTGTTATGGATAAACCGAGATATATAACAAAAAGACTAGATTAATTTCTAGTCTTTTTTAATACCAAGTTAGTTCGCAATTTAAAAATATTGTGTACCATTTTTCCTATGTAGGAAGAATGGTATTTAAATCATTTTATAGTATAATAACTGTAAGGGGGTGAAAAAGATGTAAAATGTGAGAATACAAGAATAAAAACTATATATAATTAAAAAAACTAAATCTATTTTTAAAAGGACTGTAGCGGTACAGTCCTTTTTTATATAAGAAAGGAATTTTGCATGAATGATGAATGGTTAAAAGACACACTAAAGAGACACGATGAAAGGCTGCAAAGACATTCTGAAAGAATAGACAAACTAGAAAATACACAGTCTGAAATGGCAGTAAAAATAGAAAATCTATGCAATACCATAGACAAATTAGCAATCAACTTAAATAAACTAACTTATGCAATTATAACAGCTCTAGTTAGTTTTTTCTTTTATGCAATACAAAATAATTTATTTAATTAATAGGAGGTAGTTATGTTTGATTTAAATTTATTAGGTAGCTACTTAGTTTTAGTAGTAGTAGGTATTTGTGTATGTGTAGGATATGTTATAAAAACAAGTTTTAGTTTTATAGATAATAAATACATACCTTGCATCATGGCACTTTTAGGATGCGCTTTAAACATATGGATAGCTGGATATGTAAGTCCAGAAGTTATACTTGGTGGATTATTTTCAGGACTTGCTTCTGTAGGCTTACATCAAGCTTTTAAGAACTTGATAGAAAAATAGATATAAATACTTTATAAGGTAACTGTAAGGTGCTTAGAAAGTCGATAGGAAGGTCGATTTTTTAAGCATCTTTTATTTTCAGAAAAGGAAGTGTTATTATGAGTAAAAAATATTTAGTAGCTATAGATGCAGGACATGGTATGCATACAGAAGGTAAACAATCAGTTCCAATGTCAAAAAATTTATACATAGATGGTGAATTAGTCAGAAAAAAAGGAAAGATCATAAAAGAAAATGAATGGAATAGAGGTGTGAGTGAATACTTATCAGCTGCACTAAAAAGATGTGGTATAGATACAATGTTTACTGCAGATATGACAGGTAAAACAGATATTGCCTTGTCTAATAGAGCAAGTAAAGCTAATAAAGCTAAAGCAGATATATTAATTTCAAATCACTAT
>ERZ857965.757-NODE-757-length-41050-cov-5.114941_pt1 | contig 41050 bp, 37 predicted proteins | sample MGYA00519758_ERZ857965 | MGnify/ENA primary metagenome ERZ857965 (study PRJEB31778, sample SAMEA3449381) | human gut metagenome | biome: human gut; feature: human-associated habitat; material: faeces | place: United Kingdom | collected 2010/2012 ... | reverse complement strand
TGAAAAAAGTAATTTACTTTATTTGGAAAATAATTTTAACTAGCACAACAGATTATTATATCTAAAGTTAATAGAAATTATTAATTTAGAAACCTTACCTAGCTATAATAATAAGATATTTCTGTTTTAATAACTAAAAAGTATTCATTGACAACTCTTCTTGAGATTCATCTTTATTTATAAGTATAAAATCTGTAAAATTTTGACCATATGGTAAGCATAGTTGTATAAAAGGACCTGTAGTAGCCATAGCTATAATAGTTCCTACACCAACAGTACCTCCTAACATAAAGCCTCCAATTAATAAAAATGCATCCATGCAAATTCTAATCCATCTATACTCACAGTTGATTCTTTCTTTTATTATAAAAGGTATTATATCATTTGGTGCTACTCCAACTTTAGTAGCAGAAAGTATTGAAAATCCTATAGCAATTATAAAACATCCTAATGCTATTAAAAACATTTTTAATAAGTAACTATACGATTCTACAGGAAGAACAGAAACTACACGGACTCCCAGATCTATAATTGGACCAACTCCAATAACGCATATGATTGTACCGATCTTTATATGGTTTTTGTTTAATAATAATATTATACTAAATAATACTACTAAAATTATTCTATTTGCTGTTCCTGTCGTTACATTCATTCCAAGGTTATTTAGTGTATTAGCTAATCCCTGTGTAAAAACTGTAAATGGATCTGAACCTATGTTCATTCTTAAAAATAAAGCCACTCCAAATTGTATAATACTCATTCCCAGCAAAAATAGTAGTAATTTTTTTATTGTCTCGGATAATTTTTTCATATAAACTCACTCCCCCTATTACTAATTTAAATCAATTATCTTCAAAATAACCTCTAATATACATCTTTATAAGAATATTATACTTTGTTTATAATGTCAATATATTATAGTTATTTTTTTAACAATAATATGGAATTTAATTTTGACGATGAGCTTGCCTTTATAAATTAGCTTGTTGTGTTAGTTAAATTTTACAGTAGTTGATGATATATACGATGGTTTTATACATGTAAGTATTAAAATATAGATATAATATTAAATATAATTGTAAAAATTTTAACTATTAATTCAGAAAAAAATTATTTAGTTTACTTAGATTAGAATATAAAAACTATTATAAAATAAAAATTATTTAGGAACAAATTTATTTATAGAGAATAGAATAAGTGAAGAAGTGTATAAATAAATTAAATTTAGTTTATGGGGATGATTATTATGCAGTTAAAAAGAAAAATTGGATTAATAGCAGCAGGGCTAATAACACTGTCTGGTGTATCAATAATAGAAGAAATATACGTATACGGTAATGAAAAAAATAAATCCAATATACAACTTGAAGAATATGAAATAAAAGACTTAGCAAATCTAATTGGAAAAAACAAAATAGATGTGGAAAATGTACTTGGTAAAGGATATGAAAAAGAAATTCTACAACAAGAAAGTAATGTATATATCGGATTTGATGAAAAAAGAGAAGTAGCTTCATTAATAAATATTTCTTTTGTAGAAGATGATGAATCTACATATAGAATAATATCTGAAAGACTATGGAATGAACTTGGAAAATCATCTTTAAAATTTGTATCATCGGATAATAAAGTAATAGAGACGTGGAATAAAGGTGATTTAGAAATAAATTTCAACAAAATAAAGGATTGTATATCAATAAAAATAAACTAAAGGATAAATTATATCAATAATAAGAGTAATTACATGATAGTATTCTATATAAAGCTGTAAAGTAAGTAAAACTTTATAGCTTTTAATTATTTATAAAAAATATAAATTTTATTAATGCATAAGATGTTAAGAATAGAATTAAAAGTTAACATTTAAAAATGCAATTCATATAATAAAATATTGCACCACTTATATAAAATTTATATTGGAGGTACAAATATGTATGAAATAATAGCGAATTTATTAAAAGAATCTAAAAAGACAACTGTGATAACCGGTGATGGAATTAGTATAGATTCTCAAAAGATAGATTACAAAACAAGTGTTGACAATCAGGTTTATAATGGTATTAACTTATCAAAATTATGTAATAAGGATTTTGATAAATCAGATAATAATTTTATATCTTACTATAGAAATATATGTAAACAAATATCATTAAATAAACCAAATAAAGCTCACCATATAATAGAAGAATGGAAAAATAAAAAAATAATAGATTTAGTAATAACTCAAAATATAGATGGGTATCACGGAATAAAAAATGTGATAGAACTACATGGTAATATAAATAATTTTTACTGCACAAACTGTAAAAAGAAATTTAATAGTAAATATTATCAAAAGTCACATAAATGTAATAATGGGCATGATAATTTTGAAAAAGAGTATACAAAGTGCAATGGAACATTAAGACCAAATATAGTATTATCTGGAGAAATTCCAAAGTACCTAGAACTAGCATTATTTAATATGTATAAAAGTGATATAGTGCTAATAATTGGAACAGAAATGAGTATCTCGCCTATAAACAAATTACCTGTAATGGCAAAGGAGAAAGGAGCTAAATTAGTTGCTATAAATAAAGAACCGATTGAAAGCATAGCAAATTATATAAATTACTCTATTTATGGAGAAGATATAATAGATGTATTAGAAAAGTTAAATAATTTAATATTATAAATTAAATTATAAAATACATATAATTTACAATTATAGGTATTTTATTGAAATATTATTATAGCTTTTAATCTATTTTGGCATATTTACATCATTTAAAGGAAACAATTCTAGGAAAATAGCAATTATAATTATTGGTGTAAGATTATTTTAAAATAAGTCAGAGAAAAAAGTATCAGCTAGAAATTTTTAGGTAAAGGCAATTTTTAAATTTAAAAATGGGTGAATACACATAAAAAAAGTGGGTAATTATTATAATATCAAGAAAATAATTTATATTAATATATATTGATTACTAGATAAAACAAGCATATAATCTCTATATACAAAATTTTGAAAAGGAGTTGTTTTTATGAAAGTTACTTTACCAGAATCAGCAATAAAAACATTAAAAGATATATTAAAAGATAATCAAGAAAGACCTCAAAATATAAGAGTATATTTTGCAGGAATGGGTTGTTCAGGAGCATCATTTGGAATAGCATTAGATGAGGAAAGAGAAGATGATGTGTGCTATGATATAGAAGGTTTACATTTTATAATGAGCGAAGTTGAATACAGTAAGTATGGTGATGTAATTATAGAAGATACAGGATATGGTTTTAGAGTAGTAGTTGAAAATATGCCAGAAAACACAGGTGGTGGATGTGGCGGAGGATGCTCTGGTTGCGGACACTAAGATATATATAAGTTACCTTAAAAACTAAGGTAACTTTTTTCGTTTAAATATACTATAATACTTAAAAAAATGTATATAATTTTTAAATTTAAATAATATTAATCAATTGGTTTTAAGCAACTGACCTGATTATTGGAAATATGAACGAAGCGAATTTTTTATTTAGTATATTAGTTATAAAAATCTATGAGTAATACTACATAAAATGGGTATAAATATAGTAAATAAAAATATAGTTCTACACGTATTGATTATTTATGGCAAAAATGTATATAATAGGTATATACTATGTATATTCATAAAAAATAAGAAAGGATATGATTTCAATGAAGATAACTTTACCAGAATCAGCAGTAAAGACGTTAAAAGACATCTTACAAGACAATCAAGATAGACCTCAAACTATAAGAGTTTATTTCGCAGGCATAGGCTGAGGCGGTCCATCATTTGGTATTGCTCTGGATGAGCAAAAGGATAGTGATGTAGCTTATGAAGTAGAGGGGCTACAATTTATAATGGATAAAAACGAATATGCACAACATGGTGATATTGTTATAGAAGATACAGGATACGGATTTAGAGTAATTCCTGAAAGTATGAAAAATGATCAAGGTGGATGTGGCGGAGGATGCTCTGGTTGCGGACACTAAAATAATTAAAGGCGTGTATTATATGCACTCCTTTTTTATAATGTTATTAATCTTTATTTATTATATTTTTAGATATATCTATTATAAAATTATTATAATTATGCAGAGATAATTTTATTTTAATAAATTATAGTCAATTAACTTTAAAAAGTTGGTAAATAGTTTCTTCTAAACTTATGTTATTTTTAACTATTTTTTTCAACTTCTTTTTTAATACTGCCCAGTACTTTTCTATTGGATTTAAATCTGGAGAATATGGTGGTAAAAATATTAATTTTAGATTTTTGTTAGCATTCTTGCATAATTCATATAGTCTATTTTTACAATGAAATGTTGCATTATCCATTACAATAACTTTGTTTTCTTCTACTTCTTTTAAAAACATTTCTTTGAACCATTTTTCAAAAAACTCACTATCCATTATTTTATCGTACACTAAAGGAGAGATTATCTTATCTACACATTTTCCTGCTACTATATTTATTCTTTTATACTTTTTGCCAGGTATTTTGTCATAAACCTTTTTACCTCTTACAGCTCTACCATATTCTCTATAAATATATCCTTGTATCCCTGTTTCATCAATGTATACTATATCTTCTTCTTTAAAATATTTTATTTCATTTAGATATATTTTTATTTTTTCTTTGCATTGCTCCTTGTATGAAGTTGTCTTTTTTTTCGTGTTATATTTAGTTTCTTAAGTGCTTTAAATATAGCCACATCACTACAATTGAATTCTTCTTCTATCTCATATAAGTATGCATCTGGATACTGTTCTATATATTTAACTAATTGTTCTGGACAAATCTTTTTTGGTTTTCTAACTCTTATTTTTACTTCGCCTAATTTCCCTTCCTTTTCTTTGTTTATCCATCTTATTAGTGTTGTTTCAGATATTTTAAATACTTTACAAGTTTCCTTGAAAGTGTGTCCTTCTTCTCTATATTCAATTACTCGTTGTTTAAATTTTATATCATAACTCATATTAGTTTTATTAACTTTTTTGATATATTGCATACTATTATTTAAAAGTTAGGTTACTATAGGATAGAAAAATAATAAGTCAAGGGTATCACAAAGAACATAGAAAATATCAGGAAACAGTAATTGTAATAGAAATGGCCAATTTATTAAATAAATTTTAAGGACAAAAAAATGCTAATATCATATTAGATAGTAGCATTTTTTCTATTATATACTAAATTTTAAGGAGATTGGAATTATAAAGTACATATATTTTAAACTAAAATTTGTGAACTTATGCTATAAAATTATATAATGACAATATTATTAAAATAATATAGATAAAGTATTTATTATTTTATCTTAATATGAGATTAAAATTATCTTATAAAGTTTGTAAATGTTTTACATTGAGCTTAAAGTGATTGAAATTGAGCTTTTCACTCTCTAAAACCTTCATTAAAATTTACCCACCATGATATATTATTTGTTTTTTATCACAATTAGTATCATATATAAAATTTATTTTAATTACATAAATTACAAGGAATATATTTAATAAGTAGATAAATAAACGCATTGAAGATATAATAGCAAAAAAAGACAGTGATAAAAGAGAATAGAGAATACAAATTCTGAGAAAAATTTATTCAAGAAATTAAATAAAGCGGATTACTTAGTTAAATTTAGGAGGATACGATGAAAAAATTTTTAAAAAAGATATTTGTATTAATGACAATATGCATTAGTATACCATCTAATAATTTTATATTTGCAGAAAGTGATGAAGAGTCATATTTAAAAGAAGATAAAGCGATAACTGAAAGTTTAGGAAGTAATATGATTTATGCACCTCACACAGGTAATGTAAATCTTGATTATCTATATCAAATGATACAACATCATAAAGGTGCTATTGATATGGCAAAAAATTTACTAAACAACGGAGGAGAAAATGAAGAGGTAGTTCAAATAGCTAAGGATATAATAAAAAATCAAACAATAAGTATAGCTAGTATGGAAAGCTTAATGAAAACTCTAATAGAGAATTTAACACAAGATAAAGTAAGGGAAGAAAAATATTTAAAAGAGTATGAAAAAATTGTAAAAGAGATGATGTGTGGACTTGAAAATCTTAAGCCTACAGGAAATGTAGATAAAGACTTTTTACAATCAATGATAGTTCATCATCAGGGTGCGATAGATATGGTAAACTCAATAATTAAGTATACTGATAATGCTGAAATTAAAAAAATGGCAGAAGGAGAATTACAAAATCAACAACCTGAAATAGACAATATGAAAAAACTTTTTGACAGTATAAAATAAAAATAAGTAGCCAATAAATTATCATAAGATTATTGGCTATTTATTTTTATATACAATTACTATATGAAACTTTCTAATTATACAGTTATAAATATCGTAACCAATACTTATAATACCCTTCTAAATATAATTATATTTAGTATATCAAATAAATAAATGTTTATATATTATATTATAACTTAACGTTTAAAGGAAGGGGATAGTATGGCTTATAACTATGATAAATTTGATAAAAGTATTACCGAGTTTGTAAAAGAAAATAATATACAAAGTAGTACAGATTATTTATTAATAACTTCGCTTAAGGATAAATTTACCTATGTTTATGAGTATAAAAATGGATGGGAGTTAGAATACAAATGGAGTTCTACAGTTGGAAAATTGTCAACACCAACTATAAAAGGTGTATTTAGTGTAGGTATAAAGTACCCAGCTATAGGTGGAAATACAAGCTCTGTAAAATATGCAACAAATATAGTTGATGATTATTATTACCACTCTATAATATATGATGATAAAGGATTTAATATAAAAGATGATAGATTAGGAGTGGCAATAAGTCATGGATGTATAAGGCTTGCAACTAGTAGTGCAAAATGGATATATGATAATATTCCAGAAGGAACACCCATAATTATTAATTGATATATTTAATAAATTAAGTATATATTTGGATTAAGAATTAATTTTGTAAAATTATAAATTTATTGATACTAAATAAAGAAAATGGTAAAAGTAGGTGGAATTTTGAGGATATAAAAAGTTTTAGAGAAAAAATATATTAATATTTAGAATATAAAAATACAAATTATAGAATAAAGTTATATAAAATATAGATATAAACTCTTTAAATCATGTTGAAAATAATATTATAATAGATAATGGGGATAAAATAAAAATATATATGAGGTGAGTTTATGAAAAATAAATATTATTGTCCATATTGTAAAGGGGAATTAGATGTTTTAGATGGCTGAGGAACAATAAGTTATTATTGCATGGAGTGCAATATGTTAATTTCAAGAAAGAAAATATTAACTGAAGAAGATGTTAAAGAGACTATTGAAAAAACGTAAAATTTGACTAATAATGCAAGGTGAAAAAATAAACATTTAATATTCTGAAAATTATTGCATCAAAGTGAAATTATATATATAATATATATGTATCAAAATAGAACTTAAATCATTAAAGATAGAGGAGCGAAAGTTAATAGTAGTAGTAATGAGATAAGCACAGTGACTTACTATGAAAGGAGCAATCGCCGAAGGTTACAGCTGATGCTTTAAAGCTGTAATACTGGTGATGTATAAAATATATGCATCACTGTCACAAATTATTTTGTGGTGAGCTATCATTTAAGTGTAGAGTATATTTGTATACAAATCCTTAAGTATAAGCTTAAGGATTTTTTATTGGGGGGGAAATATATGTTTTCTAAAAAAATACCATTATTAGTATTGGCATCTATATTAAGTGGGAGTATGCTAGTTGGATGTAGTCAAACAGGAAATAATGTAGGGCAATCTGAAAATATAACTGCTAAGCAAATTTTACAAAATGAGGATGCTAGACTTGCTATATCTATGGCTATAGATAAAGCTCAAATAACTGATGTTATTTTAAATAACGGATCATTACCAGCTAATGTATATGTTCCAGAAGGTTTGGCATTAGATGAAGATGGTAAGGACTATAGAGAAATAGCAGGGGAAATGGGATTTGGATTTGATAAAGAAAAAGCAGCAGAGCATTGGAAGAAAGCAAAAGACGAATTAGGATTTGATAATACAACATTAGAGTTTTTAACAACAGACTCAGATACAAGTAAACAAATAGGTGAATATATACAAAATCAATTAGAGCAAAACTTAGAAGGTCTAACTATAGAAATCAAGCAAGTTCCATTCAAACAAAAACAACAATTAGAATCACAAGGAGATTTTGAATTATTATACAGTTCATGGATAGCAGATTATCCAGACCCATTAACATTCTTAGAAACATTCACAACAACTGGCAAATTTGGATCAAATAGTGGATATAATAGTGCAGAATATAATAAATTAGTTGATGAAGCTAAAAACTCATTAACACTAGCGAATAGCTGGAAAAAATTTGCTGAAGCTGAAAAAGTTTTATTAAACGATGCATATATATCTCCAATATATCAAAGCAGTTCTGCATACTTAGAAAAATCTACAGTTAAGGACATAGTTAAATCTGCATATGGAGCTAGAAATACTTATAAATGGGCTTATGTAGAAGGTAAAGATAGCTTCAATATAACGAGTAGTGCAGACTTACCATCATTAGATGCAAGTAAAACTACAGATTTTTATTCTTTTGATGTTTTAAATAATATTATGGAAGGGTTAACAAGAGTAGATCTAGATGGTAAAGTAGTAGAAGGTATGGCAACTAAATGGGAAACAAGTGAAGATAAAAAAACTTGGACTTTCACTATAAATGATAAAGCATACTGGAGCAATGGTGATAAGGTTACAGCTCATGACTTTGAATATGCATGGAAGAGAACATTAAATCCAGAGACAGGAAGTCAATATGGATTTATATTCTATGACTTAGTTGGTGCAGAAGATTATAGTTTAGGTAAATGTAGTGCTGATGACGTAGGTGTTAAGGCACTTGATGATAATACATTACAAGTTACTTTAGTAAGACCTGTTAACTATTTTGATAGGCTTGTAGGATTCCCGGTATTCTTCCCACAAAATCAAAAATTTGTTGAAGAAAAAGGGGATAAATATGGAACTACTAAAGACGATATATTATCTAATGGACCATTTGAATTAACTAGATGGAAATTAGAAGACCAATATACAATGAGTAAAAATGAAAAGTATTGGGATAAAGATGTAGTAAAATTACAAACTATAAATACTAAGATAGTAAAAGACTCTTCAACTGGAATAAATCTTTATGAAGCTGGAGAAGTTGATTCTATAGATTTGGCTACAGAACATGTTGATAAATTCAAAGAGAGCTCAGAATTTAAATCAACTAAAAATGCAACTACATTCTTTATATTGATAAATGCTGGAGAAGAATAAATTTTAATATAAAAAAATAAAAGGAATTATCTTAAACTATTTTAAGGTAATTCCTTTTTACTTGAGTAGATTAAATAGTTTAAAAAAACTTAATATGATATAATTTATATAGTCACAATAGGGGGAATATTATGAAATATATTTTTAAGTTTATAGAGTATATAAATGAAACAAATATATTAAGTTTGGCTACATTAATACTTATAATTGGCTACTTAAGATATTTATACAATAAAAAAGAAGAAGTTGAAGAATATTTAGGATTTAAATTAGTCGGGTTTCATATGTTAGGATTATTTACATTTAGTTTTAATTTTAAGTATATTAAATTTGTACTACCAATAGGATTTATTATATATCTACTATTTATGAAAAATAAAGAACGAAAAAATAATATAATAAAAAAGAAAGCAACAGTATTTGGATTTATTATACTTTGCTTAGGGGGAATAAACTCAATTATATACAACAAAGTAGAGTATAGAGATAGAATAATACCTATGGAAAGTATAGCAATTAATTCTTTAAAAGGTAATTATGAAATATTAAAAAAAGAGTTAGATATAGATAATCAAGCATTTATAGAAAAGTTTGAGTTAGATTACAACAAAAATGAAATAAAGATGCTAAGTTATACTGTAAAAGATATAAATAATAATAAATATTATTATATATCAAATAATACGAAATCATATAATGTTTATATAAGTAAAATCTATGATTATAATGAAGAAGATATGCTTGTATTTAATCCAATGGAATATAATATTGATATAGAAAAATTTTTAGATATAATAAATAATGTTAAATTTAAAGAAAATAAAGATGCAGATTATTATATTATACAGAAATGATTTAATGTCTTATGAGGAAATTGGTAATTTATATACTATAGATTTTAATGATTACTCAACTAAAAAATTAAAGTCTGAATATCCAATATATGATGCTGCTCAGTTTAGTCATATGCCTATGAAAAGGACTAGTAAAGGTTCATGGGAAAGTATGGAGTCATACACATATTTTATGGATTATAAGGTATATGAAAATAATGAATAGAATAAAAAGGGAGCAAAATTTTGCTCCTTTTTTACTTTATGAAAATAAATCTATTATATCTTTATCGGATAAACTTTTAAGAAGTCCACTATTAGATAAATCATCATTTATAAAATCTTTTATAAGCTTATCTTTATTTTCTTGAAGTTTAATTATATTTTCTTCAATAGTTCCTTTTGCTATAAGTTTAATAATATGAACCACATTTTTTTGACCAAATCTATGAACTCTATCGCTAGCTTGATTTTCAACAGCTGGATTCCACCAAGGGTCAAAGTGAATTACAACGTCAGCACTAGTTAAGTTAAGACCACTTCCACCAGCCTTTAAAGATATTAAAAATACTTTAACATCTTCGTCTTCATTAAATTTATTAACAAGATTTAATCTTTCTAAAGCATTAGTTTGTCCATCTATATAATAATAATCTATATTATTTTTAGAAAGCTCTTTACCAATATTTTTTAAAACAGAAGTAAACTGAGAGAATAAAAGTATTTTATGATTATCCTCTATATAATCTTTTAATATTTCAAGAGTAGCTTCGGTTTTTGAGCTTTTTTTATTATAACCTTCTATTAAAACACTAGGATCTAAACATAATTGTCTAAGTTTTGTTAAATAAGAAAACATAGTTATCTTATCTGTTTTGATATCTTTATTATTTATTTTTTCTTTAATTTCTTCCACATAAGCACTGTATACTTTTCGTTGATCTTTATTAAGCTCAACGAAAAACTTATTCTCTATTTTATCTGGAAGTTCAGTCATAACTTGAGATTTAGTTCTTCTAAGTATAAATGGTTTTATAAGTTTTCTAAGATTATTAGCATTATATTCATCATATATAAACAAATCTTGGAACTTATTTCTGCTATATAAATATCCAGGCATAACAAAATCAAATATAGACCAAAGCTCAAGTAAGTTATTTTCAATAGGTGTACCAGTAAGTGCAAATCTAACTTTAGAGTTTATACTTTTTACAGCATTTGTACTTAAAGATATAGGATTTTTTATATTTTGTGCCTCATCTATTATAAAGTAATCAAATACTTTAGTTTCATAAAAATCTAAATCATTTCTAAGGGTAGCATAAGTAGTTATAACTACATCATATTCATCAATAGTATTTAATAATTTTTCCCTTTCTTTTTTATTACCATGAATTAAAAGTACTTTAATATCTGGTGCAAAGTTTTCAAATTCGCTTTTCCAGTTATATATTAAAGAAGTTGGAGTAACTATTAAACTTTTAGTATTTTTAACATTTTCTTTTTTATAAAGTAAGAATGATATAGTCTGAAGGGTTTTACCAAGACCCATTTCATCAGCAAGTATTCCACCAAATTTATAGTGGTCTAAAGTTTTAAAGTAATTAAGACCTGCTACTTGGTAATCACGAAGATTAGCTTTTAAATTTTTAGGGATACTTAAATCTAAGTTTTCTATATTATCAAAGTCATCACAAATACGATTAACAAATTGCTTACCTTCTATAAAGTTTAAATTTTTACTTTTAAACATATCATTAATATATAAAGCCTTACTAAAATGAACTTTAGAGTCATCAAAGCTTGATACATTTAAGTTTTCAACAAGCTCAAATAAATCCTTAGTTTCACTATCTTCTAAATCTAAGAAACTTCCATTTTTTAATTTGTAAAATCTCTTTTTTTCTTTAAAGGCAAGGAACATATCTTTATATTCACTTTGATTTATATCGTCAATATTAAATGAAAAATTCAAATAACCATCTAAGCTATCTCTTATAGATGCATGAATAGAAGTTGATTTTATAATTTTTCTATTTTTAAATTTATCAGAATAATAGACATCACCTAAACTTTTAAGGTTCATTATCTCTATATCTAAAAAGTTAAATAATTCTTCATCACTTCCATTAAATACATAGTATGAATCATTATTTATAAAGTTAAGAGATAAAAGTTTATCTTTAAATATTTTTTCTTTTTCTAAATTTCTAACAACATATTTTGTTTTATTTTCATCATCATACTCAAATTTAAGTTCGCATATGACATTACTATTTTTTAAATCAAAGTAAAATTTAGTATTAAAATCATTTACTATATTATCTTTTATTTCATTATCAATATTTATATTTTTAGAAAAACTTTTAACTTTAGGAACTAAATTAGTTAAAAGAGGATCTATTTCCTCTTTGGTAAATTCTATATTATTGTGATCTTTTAATATAGAATAAAGTGTTTTATAATTTCTAGCATCTTCATTAGATAATAAATATATATTCTCATCATACAAAACAACATCCCCTTTATGAGTAAGGGGCATAGGTAAATTATTATTGCATTTTAGTTCTATATTTTCATCACATTTTTCTAAATCTAGATTTATAGGTAATTTTTCATTTACAACTTTAGGAAGGTAAATTTCCTTATTATAAGTAAGTGTAAATTCTTTATCTCCCAAGGTTTTTAAAAATCTTTTTAATCCACTACTTCCAACATCTAAAAATTTAGCGTTAAAACTATTTAAAGCCATAGTATTTTTACGCCCAAAGTCTTCTATTATATCAACTAACTCTTCATCTACACCTTCAAAGTAATGAATATTAGGATTATATATGAAGTTTTTTCCATATTCTAATAAATCATTATTAATTCGAGCAAATGAAAAGTCCTTTAAACTTTTAAGGACATACATTTTATCGGTTCCTATTTTAAAATCTGCAAATACACCATTATCACTTATATCTATATTTACCTCTAAATTAACCTTTTCTTTTTTATCATTATTAAAATAAGATAGAAGTTTTTTATTAGGTGTAGTAGGAGTATTATAAACATTTGAATTATTATTTTTATTTAATACATTATTTACTACTTTTAAAGAAGCTTCCTTTTTTAGTTGTCTAATTCCAGTTATACTAGTTGCAGCAATATGTTTACAAATAAATATATTGCTTTGATTATGTCTTGAAAGATAGTCCTCACAAGTACAACTACAACCAAGTATTTTATTATTTATTGTATCTATAGAAATTGATGTGGTATAAACATCATTAAAAAACTCAGATTCAGCTATTGCATCAAAAGTAACTATACCATCATTTATATTTACTGTTATATGGTCTACTAGTTTTCTATTAAAATACTTAATCCCTCTATTCCATCTAGAGGGTACAGTATTATTCATAACTAAATTTTGTATATTATTAAAGTCCAAAATATCACCTTACTCTCTGTTGTATATAAAATATTATAGTCTAAAATTAACACAATGACACAAAAATATTATAATTTTGATTTACATTTAATTTATAGTGATAAATTTTATTATAAAATAAACTATATAAAGGTACATATATATTATAAATTCAATAAAAAATATACTTACTAATATAAAAAGTCTTATAAAGTTTATTATCACAAATTATTATTTAGGTTTAATAGAATCTTATAAAAATATCTTAAATCTTTTGTACTAATTATCTTATGATACATATTGAAATTGCTATATAAACTTTTTATTATCAAAATTTAGCTTGCTAGAATCTAATATTTCTAGTAAATATATTTAATTAGCACAACGAGTTAATTTAAATATATTTTCTCATAAAGTAATTGTAATTGGGAAACCTTATATTATAAGGAGAAATGTCATATGAAAAATATAATATTAACTTTACTATCTATACCAAAAGTAGGAAAGAAAAGTGTTGGTTATTTTATAAAATACATGCAAGAAATTCCTAAAAATGAAAATGATATAATAGATATATTTATAGATATTAAAAATGATAATAAGAGAATAAAAGTACCGACTTTAGAAGAAGTTAAATTAGCTTATGAAAGGGTTGAAAAAATAGTAAGTTTATCAAAGAAACAAAACATTGAAACTATAGATATATTACATAAAGATTTCCCTAAAAAATTAAAACTTATAGAAAATGCTCCTCAAGTATTATTTTATAAAGGAAACTATAATGCAATAATAAATGAAAATACTTTAGCTATAATAGGGAGTCGAGAAGCTAGTAAAGAAGGTCAAAAAAATGCATATGAAATGGCATACTTATTTGCAAAAGAAAATTATTCAATAGTAAGTGGTTTAGCTATGGGTTGTGACACCTATGCTCATAAGGGATGCCTAGATGCTAATGGTATGACAGTAGGGGTATTATCTAGTGGATTAGATACAATGTATCCAATTCAAAATAGAGAATTAGCAGAAAGAATAATAGAAAATAACGGTTGTTTGTTAAGTGAATACCCAATAGGATTTACTTCATTTAAAAATAATTTTATAGAAAGAGATAGAATAGAAAGTGGTCTTAGTTTGGGAACTATAGTAATAGAGGCAAATATTAAATCTGGTACTATGCATACTGCAAACTTTACATTAGAACAAGAAAGAGTGTTAGCTTGTTTTAATATTAATAAAAGTGGTAATAAATTTCTTTTAGAAAATGATAAGGCTATATCTATAAATGGTAAAGAAGATATGCCTAAAATAAAATATCAACTAGAAAAAGTTAAAGATAGATTTGTCAATAGAAAAGGAGATATTTAAAAAATTTAAATATCTCCTTTTTTATTGACAAATATAATTAAATATCTATAGACAAATAGATTTTTACAATAGATTATCATTTTTAATATAAGATTTAGATATCTTAAATATAGATAGATTAGCTTTTATATTAGTATAAGGACATAGACCTACACTTGAATTTGAATTATTAGTTAAGGAAAAATTTAAATGTGAATCATAAACAGATACAATTGCATCTCCGCAAAGTTGTTCTTTTTTAGTAGTACAACTTTCTATATTATGTCCTTTACAAGATTTAATAGAAAGGGAGACATAATCACTATCATTACAAGTATGTATATTAGCCCACCATCTTATATAGTAAATACCATTAGAATTTATAGTAAAATGACCCGTACTGTAGTTATAAGTTATACTTGGATTAGTATCTATTATACATTTATTAAATATAATAGGTTGGTCTTTATCTATTATATTATTTAAAGTACTTTGCATTTGTAAACACATTTATTTACCTCCGAAATATATTAGTTATATTTTTACAATAAACTTACTAACTACTTATAGATATTTTACAAAATGAAGTTTTATGATAAAATTACTGTAAATATATAATAATAAATATGAATGTGGATACCTAATTCTAGTAATACATATAGGATTAGACAAAAATATTTAAAACTAATAATGTTTTATTTATTACAGCTATTTTTATATTTAGTTCTTTATGTAATGGGAATTTATAAGATATTATAAGTTTTCCGAAATAAATATTGATAATAGATTATATCAGTCTAATCTAAGTAGAATATTTAAAAAGCAAAGGTTAAAAATTACCAGAAAGTTATGAGTTAGGAAAATAGTTTTAACTAACCAACAGATTAATATATAATTCTAAAGGAGATGAATATGGACAGATTAATAACTAAAGAAAAAGTTTTTGTACAAACTAACCAATTAGCAGAAATACTTATAAACAGCAATGGGTATGAGGATTTTCATAATAATATAGTAAAAAATAATATAGTATGTGAAGAAAGTAAAAATTATGAAATAGCAGGGGCTGGGTTTATAGATTTTAACCAACATCTATATGAAGATATAAACCATATGAACTCGATAAGTGGTGGATTATATTTAGATATGACTTTAGTCATGTTTAAAATATATATATGGGGATCAAAAGGTGAAGGTTTTGAAATATTTAGACATGTTTTAAGAGGCGAAGAAATAGCTAATTTAAAATCTATAGAGGATATAAAAGATTACATATACAAAGGATTATCTGAATTAGAAGATGGAATAGTTAATACATATAATAAAGAAACAAAAGAAGCCTTTGAAGACTTTGGTAAAGGAATAGAAACTAGACAATTACCTCTTCCAAATATACTTAAATATATAAACTTAGAAAATAATATAAATGATTTTAGATAAATTAAAAGTCAAAGTTAAAAAGCTATCTTAAGTTATAAACATTATAACTTAAGGTAGCTATGTTTATGTGCGTGGTTTTAAAATTAATATTATTTTCTAAGATATAATTAAAGAATAGTATAGAAAAATACTGATATATGTTTATAAAAAATAAATAAATTATTTTATAATTAACATATATTTTAATGAATAAGAATGAAAATATAGTTGCAATTGCAATTAATTGTGATATACTATAATAGTTGCGCAAACAACTAATAGAAAGTGGGATTTAATATGAATGCAGAAAAATGTAAAGGAAATAAACATATAGGTAAATACATATCTCAGCTTTATAGAAAGGGAAGTGTATTTATAAATAAAGAAGTTTCTGAGTATGGAATAGGATCAGGACAATTTATGTTCTTACTTGAGTTATATATAAATGATGGAAAAAATCAAGAAGAAATAGCTGAAACTTTAAAAATAGATAAGGGAACAACTGCAAGAGCTTTAAAAAAATTAGAAGAACAAGGATTTGTAACAAGAATAAAAGATGAAAATGATAAAAGGTCTAATAAGATATATCTAAATGATAAGGCAAAAGATGTTAGAGAAGGTGTATTAGATGTTTTAAATGATTGGAATAAAGAAATAACTAAGAGTTTAACAGAAGAAGAAGAAGAAATGCTTAAAAGTTTGCTTGAAAAAGTATGTAAGAATATAAATGTATAGGAGGTAGACAATGAATAATAGTCAACAAGTTTTAGGAACAGAGTCAATTGGTAAATTACTACTAAAATATTCAGTCCCAGCAATAATTGGTATGATGGTAAATGCACTTTATAATGTTGTAGATAGAATGTTTATCGGAAATATACCAGGAGTTGGACCACTAGCAATTACAGGTCTTGGTGTAACAATGCCTATAATGACAATAATATTAGCATTTGGTATGTTAATAGGTGTAGGTTCTGCAACTAATATATCTATAAAATTAGGTCAAAAAAGAAAAGAAGAAGCTGAAAGTATAATAGGAAATGCTATTTCTTTATCAGTAATAATAGGTATTTTAATAACAGTAATAGGAATATTATTCTCAAATAGCATATTAAAAGCTTTTGGAGCAAGTGATGCAACATTGGTTTATGCAAAAGCATATATAAGTATTATATTATTTGGGTCGGTATTTAATATATTAGGTATGATGTTTAATAATATAATAAGAGGAGATGGAAATCCAAAGTTATCAGCTATAATAATGACTGTAGGATGTGCCACTAATATAGTATTAGATGCACTTTTCATATTTGGATTTAATATGGGAATACAAGGTGCTGCTTTTGCAACTGTTATATCTCAAGCAGTAACGGCTTTATGGGGAATTAGCTATTATTTAAGAGGAAAATCTAATCTTAAATTTAGAAAATCAAGTTTAAAATTAAATAAAGATATCATAAAAGCTATATGTGCTATAGGTTCAGCACCATTTGCAATGCAAATAGCTGCAAGCATGATTCAAGTATTAAATAACCAAGCATTAAGCACTTATGGTGGGGATTTATCTATAGGGGCTATGGCTACAATAAGTTCTATAGCAATGATATTTTTAATGCCATCATTTGGATTAGTTCAAGGAATGCAACCTATAGTAGGGTTTAACTATGGTGCTAAAAATTATGATAGAGCTAAAAAGACATTTATAATATCTGTATTAGCATATACATCATTCTTTGTTGTAGGGGCATTAGTAATACAAATTGCACCACAAGTTTTAGTTGGTATGTTTAATAAAGATGCAGAGCTTATGAATATAACTATAAATGGTTTAAGAAAATATACTTTAGCGCTTCCTATGATAGGTATATCTATAGTAGGTACTAACTATATTCAATCAACTGGAAGGGCAAAAATGGCCATGGTATTAAGTTTATTAAGACAGGTTATAATATTAATTCCTATGATATTAATATTACCTAAATTCCTTGGTTTAGATGGAGTTTGGTTTGCACAACCAACTGCAGATGCAATATCATCAATTTTAACAGCTATAGTAATATTTAAAGAATTTAGAAGTTATGAAAAAACAGAAGATAAATTAGAAGAAATTAAGGCTATATAATATAAAAAAGCTAACTTAAAATATGTAAGTTAGCTTTTTTGTTGTTAAGAAAGTATAGTAATTTAATTATTGTTTATAATCACTATAAATAAGTAGTGCTAATTTAAGAATGTAAAAATATATATTGAATAATAAAAAACATTTAGTATACTGTTAATATAAATATACGATAACATAGGATGTGAGTAAGATGGGGGTACAGATTTGATACTATATGAAAAAAAAGAGAAAGAATCGAGAAAAGAATATGCCTATAGGATATTAAAAGAAAATATAATGTCATTAGAATTAAAGCCAGGTGAATTATTAAGTGAAGTAGAATTATCTGAAAAATTAAATATATCAAGAACACCAATTAGAGAAGTTTTAATGAGATTAAAAAATGAACACCTAATAGAAGTAAAACCACAATCGGGAACTTATGTATCTTTAATAGACCTAGATTTAATTGAAGAAGCAATTTTTATGAGATTTGCATTAGAAGAGAAAGTTTTAAAAGAAGCTTGTAACTATTTCCCCGAAGATAAAATGATAGAACTTGAAAAAAATCTATTTGCTCAAAATATAATTGCTAGTATGGATGGTGGAGAACATGAATTTCATAAGCTAGATACTAGTTTCCATGAAACGTTATTCTTAGGCGTAAAAAAGAAAGCTATATGGGAAAGTATTTTAAAAATAAGCACTCATTATAATAGGATGAGATTATTATCTCAAAAGAAAGACTCAAAAGAATTAGTAGTTAAACAACATGAAGAAATTTTAAATATAATAAAAAATAAGGAAAAAGATAAAGTAGAGAATGTAATAAATTATCATATGAGAGATTCTAGAAAAAGTTGGGAATATTTAACTAAATTAGATGAAGAGAATTCTAAGTATTTTAAAAGAAATGAAGAAAAATAAAGATGTATAAAATAAAAATCACTAAAATCAATCTTATATTATTGAATTTAGTGATTTTTATTTTTTATATAAAAACATATGAATAAATTATAAAAGTAAACTTGTATACAATTTGGTTTTGAAGAATATTAAATATGCGTTGTATACAAGATATATAACTATAGATTTAATTTTGAATTTAAAAAAGCATGTTGAAAATGTTATCTTATTATGATAATATACAAATTAATAAGAAAATTGTTAAAAATAAAATTATTAGTATACAAATAAAGGGAGTAATAAAGAATAACTTGTATACTAATTCTCACTTTATTAGGAGGAAATAATCAAGAAATGATACTAAAAAAATTAAAGGAAGAAGGAATAGTAGCCGTAATAAGAGCTAATAGCCATGAAGAAGCATTAGGTTATATAAAAGCATGTATTTCAGGTGGCATAAAAGCTATAGAGCTTACATATACAATACCAAATGTAGTAGAGCTTATAAAGTATGTATCAGAAAATTACCCAGAAGCATTAGTTGGAGTTGGTAGTGTTTTAAATAAAAAAATGGCTAAAGATGCAATAGAGGCAGGAGCTTTATATGTAGTAAGTCCAGGATTTTCTGATGAAGTAAATGATGTATGTAAAGAATTAAATATATTATATTTACCAGGTTGTATGACTGTTACAGAAATAATGAATGCATTATCAAAGGGAAATCCTATGATAAAGTTATTCCCAGGTGAAGTGTTTGGGGCAAAATATATAAAAGCGGTAAAAGCACCTATACCAAATGTAGAGATAATGCCTACAGGTGGAGTTAATATAGATAATATAGATGAATGGTTTAAAATGGGCGTTTCATGTGTAGGGGTTGGAAGCTCATTATTAGGGTCAAAGGATGTAAAAGAAATAGAAAACTTAGCTAAGGAGTTTGTAAGTAAAATTGAAAAGATTAGAAATTAATTCAAATAACAAAATATTAGGATTTGGGGAAATAATGCTAAGATTAACTCCTACGAATTTTAATAAAATAATACAATCAAATAGTTTTGATGCAACTTATGCTGGTGGAGAGGCAAATGTTATCTGCAGCTTAAGTTCATTTAATCATGATACTAAAATAGTTACCAAATTACCAGAAAATTCTTTAGGAGAAAAAGTTATAAGAGATATGAGAGCTTTTGGAGTAGATACTAAAGATATAGTAAAAGGTGAAGGTAGATTAGGTATATATTTTTTAGAAACAGGTCATGGTGTTAGAAACTCAGAAGTTATATATGATAGAAAATATTCAGCAATATCAATGGCAAGTAAAGATGAATTTGATATAGATAAAATACTTAATGATGTAAAATTAGTTCATATATCTGGAATAACTCCAGCACTTAGTAAAGACTTATACGAATTTAGTTTAGAACTTGTAAAAGAAGCTAAAAAGAGAAATATAATTGTTTCTTATGATTCTAACTATAGATCAAAGCTTTGGAGCTTAGATGAAGCTAGTAAGTTTATGCAAGAAATTTTACCATTTGTTGATATAGCCTTTTTAGGAATATTAGATTTTAAAAATATATTAAAGTATGATGTAAATATGGAAAATGATATAGAGCTAGAACTTGAAAGATTATATAAAGAATTATGTAAAAACTATTCAAATTTAAAATATATGGCATCTACAAAAAGAACTGTTAATTCTGCTAATAATAATTCATTACAAGGATTCTTATTTAATGGAGAAAAGTTAGAAAAGTCAAAAGTATATACATTTGATATATTAGACCGAGTAGGTGGAGGGGATTCCTTTACAGCAGGTGTATTACACGGTCTTATATCAGATATGAAATGTAGTGATGCTATAGAATTTGCAACTTGTGCAAGTGTATTAAAACATAGCATCATAGGGGATATAAATATGGTTGATGAAAAAAATGTAACTACCCTTATGAAAAATGGAGTAGGAAATATAAATAGATAATCAAAGGAGTAAAAAATGAGTAAAGAGTTAAAAAATTTAAATTTAGATTGTTTAAATGAGGAACAAAGAAAAATATATGACAAAGTTACAAATAGTCAGGTAAAAATAATGCAAGTTGGAGAAGGAAACTTCTTAATGTCATTCTTTGACTGGATGGTATATCAAGCTATAAAAGCAGGAAAATATGATGGTTCGATAGCTTTAACTTGTCCTTTAGATTATGATAAAAAAATAGACTTATTAAAAGAACAAGATATGCTATATACAGTAATTCAAAGAGGATTTAAGGGAGATACTGAAGTTTATGAAAAAGATATAGTATCAGTATTTTCAAAAGTATTTAACTACAATAAAGAATGGGATGCTTTTATGAATATAGCTGAGCAAGAAAGCTTAGAAGTTGTAATATCTAACACAACTGAAGCAGGTTTAGCATATAAAGAAGTTAAATTAGAAGAGGTTTCAACTGAAGGATTATACCCTGCAAAGCTAACAGCATTCTTAATGCACAGATTTAATGTCCTTGGAAATATATCTAAAAAACTACTTATATTCCCTTGTGAGTTAGTTGCTGAAAATGGAAAAGTATTAAAAGGGTTTGTTGAAAAACACTCAAATGACTTTGGTGCATCTGAAGAATTTAAAACTTGGGTAAATGAAAATTGTGTATTCTTAAACAACTTAGTTGATAGAATAGTACCAGGCTTCCCATCAGCAAATGCAGATGAATACTTTGAAAACTTAGGATATAAAGATGGAGCACTTTCTATGTGTGAACCATATTTCTTATGGGCAATAGAGGGAGATAAAGAACTAGATAATATATTACCTCTTAATGCATCAGGACTTAATGTTCAGTGGCTAGAATCACTTTCTGATACTCAATTATTAAAGGTTAGAATATTAAATGGTTCTCATACATTAATAACTCCTTTAAGTATATTAAAAGGATTTAAGCAAGTTGATGAAGTTGTTGAAAATGATGAAATGAAGGCATTTTTAAATGAAACTTTAGAAAATGAAATACTACCTTCAATAAAAAATAAAACAGGAAATAAAGAAGAATTTGCAAGCACAGTACTATCTAGATTTAGAAATCCACATATAATGCATAAATTAGAATCTATATCTATGAACTCAGTTTCTAAGTTTGCAAATAGATTATGGCCAACAGTTAAAACTTACATAGAAGATAACAATAAAGCACCTAAAAATATAATGGTAGGTTTAGCAGGTCTTATAAGATTTTATCAAATTGAAAAAACTGAAAATGGATATGTAGGAAAAGACTTTAATGGATCTGAATACAAGGTATTTGATACTCCAGAAGTATTAGAATTTATGTATAACGTAAATAAGAAATACGAAGTTAAAAATGAAGAGTATGTGAGAGAAATTTTATCAGAAACAAAGCTTTGGGGAGAAGATCTATCAGTATATACTGGTATGGTAGATGAGGTATGTCAAAACTTAAAGAATATGGGGAATATAGTATGTGTGAATTTATAAAAATAAATGTTAAAGATGATGTAGTAGTATTACTAGACGATAGTAAAATGGGAGATATAATAAAAGTTGATGATAAAGAAATTCAAATTTTACAAGATACTCCTAAAGGGCATAAAATAGCTATTAAAAATATAGACAAAGATAATGATGTATTAAAGTACGGATACAGTATAGGTAAAGCTAAAGAAGATATAAAAGTAGGACAGTGGGTACATAGTCACAATATAAAAACAGGTTTAGATGGTATATTAGAATATAAATTTGAATCAAATAAGTTAGAAAATAATGTAAAAGAAAATGATATATATTTTAAAGGATATGTCCGTGAAAATGGAGATATCGGTATAAGAAATGAAATATGGATTATAAATACTGTAGGTTGTATAAATAAAACTTGTGCAATATTAGCAAGAGAAGGAAATAAGCTAATAAATGATAAAGTAGATGGTGTTCATCATTTTGAGCACCCTCATGGATGCTCTCAATTAGGTGATGATTTAGATAATACAAGAAAAATATTATCTGGATTAGTAAATCATCCTAATGCAGCGGGGGTTTTAGTTGTAGGATTAGGGTGTGAAAATAATACACTAGAAAGTTTTAAGGCTATACTTGACCCAATCAATAACAATAGAGTTAAATTCTTAAATATACAAGATGTTGAAAATGAAATAGAAGAAGGTAAAAAACTAATAAGCGAACTAGTAGAATATGCATCTAAGTTTGAAAGAGAAGATGTGCATATATCTAAATTAAAGATAGGTCTTAAATGTGGAGGGTCAGATGCATTCTCTGGAATAACGGCAAACCCACTTTTAGGAAGATTATCAGACGAGTTAGTTTCATTAGGTGGAACAAGTATACAAACTGAAGTTCCAGAAATGTTTGGTGCAGAAACAATATTATTTGAAAGATCTTTAACTGAAGAAGTATTTAATAATAGTGTTGACTTAATAAATGATTTTAAAAAATACTTTATAAGATATGACCAAGTTATATATGAAAATCCATCTCCAGGGAACAAAAAAGGTGGAATAACAACTTTAGAAGAAAAATCTTTAGGATGTGTTCAAAAAGGTGGAAGTGCCATAGTTACAGATGTATTAAAGTATGGAGAAAAGTCTACTAAAAATGGACTTAACTTAATATCAGGTCCAGGAAATGACCAAATAGCAGTTACAGTACTTGCTGCATCAGGAGCTCATATGGTGTTATTTACAACTGGTAGAGGAACTCCGTTTGGAGGAGTAGTACCTACTTTAAAAATATCAACTAACTCTGATTTATATAACAATAAAAAACATTGGATAGACTTTAATGCAGGTCAAATATTAGAAAATAAAGATGCTAGAAAAGTTGATGAAGAGTTCTTTAACTTAATAGTAAATACTGCATCAGGTAATTACTTTGCTCACAATGAAGTAAACGGATACAAAGAAATAGCAATATTAAAAGATGGAGTTACATTATAGAGGGGGAATATAAAATGAAAAAGTTTATGTGTGAAGATTTTTTATTAAGTAATGAAACAGCAAAGGTTTTATACCATAATCATGCTAAAAATATGCCTATATTTGATTACCACTGCCACTTAATACCAAGTGAAATAGCAGAAGATAAAAAATATAACAATATAACAGAAATATGGTTATATGGAGACCACTATAAGTGGAGAGCTATGAGAAGTTTTGGTATAGATGAATACTATATAACAGGTGAAGCAACTGACTTTGAAAAATTTAAAGCATTTGCAAAAACTATGCCTTATTTAATAGGAAATCCAATATATCATTGGTCTCATTTAGAACTTAAAAGATACTTTGGAGTAGATGAAACTTTAAATGAAAATAATGCAGAAGAAATATGGAATAAATGTAATGAAGTAATACAAAAATCAGATTTCAGTGCAAGATCTATTATAACAAAATCAAATGTTAAATACATCGCAACTACTGATGATCCAGCTGATAATTTAGAGCATCATATAAAAATAGCTAAAGATGAAAACTTTGATTGTGAAGTAAGACCTACTTTAAGACCTGATAAAGCTATAAAAATAGGAAATGAAGGTTTTGCAGAATATATAAAAGTTTTAGGTCAAACAGAAAATACAACTATAACTAACTATAAAGAACTTATGGAAGTTTTAGAAAAAAGAGTAGAATTCTTTGTTGAAAATGGATGTACAATAACAGACCATGCGTTAGATAGAGTTTACTTCAAAAATACAAATGAAGAAGAAGTTAATGAAATATTTATAAAGGCTATAAATGGAGAAACATTAACTCAAGATGAAATAGAAAAATATGCAACTTTAACAATGACAAACTTAGGTAGAATATATCACAAGCACAGCATGGTTATGCAGTTACATATAGGAGCACTTAGAAATAATAATACTAGAATGTTTAAAAAGTTAGGTCCAGATGTTGGGTTTGATAGTATAGATGATGGTGAAGTAGCTCAGCCACTATCTAAATTATTAGATACTTTAGATGGGGAAGATAAACTTCCAAAAACTATATTATATTGTTTAAACCCAAAAGATAATGAAGTACTAGGAACTATGCTTGGAAACTTCCAAGGTGGAGGGATAGCTGGTAAAATCCAATTCGGTTCTGGATGGTGGTTTAACGATCAAAAAGATGGAATGGAAAGACAAATGATGGCTTTATCTCAATTAGGATTATTAAGTCAATTTGTTGGAATGCTAACAGATTCAAGAAGCTTCTTATCTTACACAAGACATGAATACTTTAGAAGAATATTATGTAACTACATAGGTGGTTTAGTAGAAAATGGAGAATACCCAGCAGATATGGATATACTAGGAGAAATAATAGAAAACATATGCTATAATAATGCTGTCAGATATTGTAAAGGTCAGTAAAAATATAATAAAAAATATAATAAAAAAATATTGATTATTATGGAAAAGGTTGTTAAAATAAAAACATAACAAAAAGTACAATAAACATGAGAGTAAAATAATAATATTTAGGTTATGTATATGTTAGGGGAAAAATAAATATATACATAATCTAAATATTGAAATATATTTATAAGTGTTAATAAATAGTGAATAACTATTTAGAAAATAAAAAGTATTATAATAAAAAATATACGTTAAGTGGATTCTAACTTGTATACTAGAATTCATTTATATGTTATATTGAAAGGGGATTTTTGATGAAGATAGGAAAACGTATAACTGCTTTAATGTTAATAGCAGCAATGTCATTAGTAGGTGTAGGTTGTAGCAGTGCTAATGGGGAAGGAAAATCTGCAAGAGTTATAAGAGTTGCTCATGGTCAAAATGAAGAGCATCCTCAACATAAAGCTTTACTTGAATTTGAAAAGTATGTTGAAGAAAAAACAAATAATGAACTTGACGTTCAAATATTTCCAAATGAGCTATTAGGAGCAACATCTCAAGCAGTGGAGTTATGTCAAACAGGAGCTATAGATTTAGTTGTTGCAGGTCTTGGAAACTTAGAAGCTTTTGAAGATTCATATACTGTTCTTAACCTACCGTACATAATGGATAGTAAAGAACATTATCATGAAGTGATGAATGATGAATCTATAATGGGACCTATATATGAATCAACTAGAGAAAGTGGATTTATAGGATTAACATGGTTTGATGCTGGTGTAAGAAATATATATACTACAAAAAAAGTAATAAATACACCAGATGATTTAAAGGGGCTAAAAATAAGAGTTCAAACAAGTCCAACAAATGTAAAAATGCTTCAAGCATTAGGTGCATCTGCAACACCAATGTCATTTGGTGAAGTTTATACAGGATTACAACAAAGTGTTATAGATGGAGCAGAAAATAATGAATTAGCACTTGTAAATAATAAACATGGTGAAGTTGCAAAGCACTACTCTTATAATATGCATGCAATGTTACCTGACTTATTAATAGTTAATGCAAGATTATTAGATGAGTTAACTAAAGAGCAATCTCAAGCAATAATAGATGGAGCAAAAATTGCAAATGAATTTGAAGTAGAAGCTTGGGATGCAGCAGCAACAGAAGCTAAGGAAAAGGCTGAAGAGATGGGAGTTCAATTTTATTATCCAGATATAAAGCCATTCCAAGAAAAAATGAAAGATTTACATAATGAATATACTCAAGATGCTAATATGAAGGCAATTTTCGATAAGATAAGAGCAAAAGGTGATGAAATATTAGCAAGAAATGAAAATAAAGAGAATTCTAAAGATAGCTCTGAAATAAAAGCTAATTAATTATAAAGGTAATAAAATATTATAAAAGGAGAATATAGATGGAAACTCTTAGAAAACGTTTAGATAAAGTGTTAGAATTTATATGCTGTACACTATTGGCATTAATGACTATATTGGTAACATGGCAAGTTGTATCAAGATATGTACTTAATAATCCAAGTACGGTAACGGAAGAATTAGTATTATTTTCTTTTGTATGGATGGGATTATTAGGTGGAGCATATTTATTTGGAAAGAACGAACATATGGCGATGACATTTTTATTTGATAAATTAAGTGAAAAAAATCAAATTAAAGTAAGAATATTTTTTGAATTAGTAATAATGGCATTTGCAGTATTCATATTAGTTTTCGGTGGATGGAATATGTCAAAATTATCAATGGGACAACTATCTTCATCTTTACAAATACCAATGGGATATATATACCTAGCATTACCTTTATCAGGTATTACAACAATGATATACAATGCTTTAAATATATCTGATATTATCAAGGAATTGTCTGGGGATAAAAATAAACAAGGGTCAAAAATAGTGTAATAATAAATTAGGGAATAATGGTTTATATTTTAAAGGAGGAAATTTAATGGAATTAGCATTACAAACAGGATTAACTTTATTAGCTGTATTTCCAATATTACTATTAATAGGGATACCAATAGCGGTTACAATAGGGATATCTTCGGTTTTAGCAATACTATCTGCATTACCATGGGAAAATGCAGTTTTTACAGCTGCACAACGTATATTTACAGGAATTAACTCATTCTCATTATTAGCAATACCATTTTTCATATTAGCTGGTATTATAATGAATAATGGTGGTATAGCAATAAAATTAGTAAACTTTGCAAATTTATTAGCTGGTAAATTACCAGGATCATTAGCTCATACAAATGTTATCGGAAATATGTTATTTGGTTCAATAAGTGGATCAGGAACAGCAGCAGCTGCTGCTATGGGTGGAATTATGACACCGCTACAAGAAGAAGCAGGTTATGATAAAGATTTTGCTGCTGCAGTAAATGTAGCGTCAGCACCTACTGGATTATTAATACCTCCAAGTAACTCGTTAATAATATATTCACTAGTTAGTGGTGGTACATCAGTAACAGCATTATTTATGGCAGGATATATACCAGGAATACTTTGGGGAATAGCTATTATGGCTGTTGCATTCTTTATAGCGAAGAAAAAAGGATATAAAACAGTAACTAAAGAAAAAATAACATTATCGCAAGCTTTAAAAGTAATTTTAGATGCAATACCAAGTTTATCGTTAATAGTAATAATAATAGGTGGTATAACAGGTGGTATATTTACAGCTACAGAAGGTGCGGCAATAGCAGTTGTATACTCTTTATTATTATCAATGTTATTATATAAATCTATAAAGATAAAAGATTTACCAAGAATATTATTAGAAGCAGTGAATATGACAGCTATGATAGTATTCTTAATAGGGGCATCATCTATAATGTCTTGGGTATTAGCATTTACTAATGTTCCAACATATATAACTAACTTAATATTAGGTATATCTAATAATCCAATAGTTATATTATTGATAATGAATGTATTATTACTAATAGTAGGTACATTTATGGATGCAACTCCAGCTATATTAATATTTACTCCAATATTCTTACCAATAGCTCAAAGTTTAGGTATGGACTCAATACAATTTGGTATAATGCTAGTATTTAACTTATGTATAGGTACAATAACACCTCCAGTTGGAAATACACTGTTTGTAGGTTGTAGAGTAGCTAAAACTAAGGTAGAAGGTGTTATAAAGAAGATATTACCATTCTACATAGCAATATTCGTAGTTCTTATGTTAGTTACATTTATACCTCAATTAAGTTTATTTATTCCAAAACTTATGGGAGTTGCATAATATAAACTTATTAAAATAGACTCTAATGATAGAGTCTATTTTTTATGTACAAGAAAATTATTATATGAAATTTTTTGTGGGTAACCTATAAATATAAATAATATCAATAACCTTAGAGACGTAAAAAATTATATTTTGAAATGCTTCGCCCATGCAGTGGCTCAAGCAACGGATATGAGCGAAGCGAATTTTTTATTAAATATTAAAGGTATATAGTAATTAATTTAACTTATTAATATATTTTATGTATACAAGAAACAAAAACTTTTTCAAAAATAAAAAGGAAAATGATTTCGAAATAAATTTATATACTTATTTCATTAAAATTTTGATACGAATAAAACTTTAATAAACTAAAATTAAAAAAAAGTTAGTTTATATACTGTATGACTTCATCCAAAAAGTTGCTAATATATGTAAAATTAACAATAATATATTAGGAACATAAAACGAATGGAGGATATTGAGATGAAGTTAGAAGGAAAGGTTACAGAGAGAAGATTAAAGCAAGTTAATCCAGAAATATTAACAAGTATATTATTAGTAAGTGCTACAATATTAGCTTTAATAATGTCAAATACAGGTTTAAGAGAAGAATATCATTATGTATTTAATGATATTAAAATATTTGGTGAATTTAATTTACATCTACTAATAAATGATTTTTTAATGGCAATATTTTTCTTAGTAGTAGGGTGTGAGATAAAATATGAAATATTACATGGTCATTTATCGAGTGTAAAAAAAGCTGCATTTCCAGTTATAGCAGCATGTGGTGGAGTAGCATTACCAGCAATCATATTTCTAATGTCAAATTATAATACAAGATTTTCTAATGGTATAGGAATACCAATATCTACTGATATAGCTTTTGCAGTAGGAGTATTTATGGTATTAAAAAATAAATTAGATCCTAGTTTAAAAGTATTTTTACTATCTCTTGCAGTGGTTGATGATTTAATATCCATATTAGTTATAGGTATAGCATATTCTTCAGATATAAATTTAGTAGGAATAATAGGTGCTATAGGTGTAATGTGTATCTTGATTTATATGAACAAAATATTAAAAGTAAAAAAAGCAATGCCATATATGGTTGTAGGAATAGCACTTTGGTTTTTTGTTTATATAAGCAAGATACACTCAACAATAAGTGGTGTATTATTAGCAATGTGTTTACCAGCAAATAGTGATAATAGTGATAATAGTGATAAAAGTGTATTAGAGAATGTAAATGACAATTTATCACCATTATGCAATTATTTAATACTTCCGTTATTTGCATTTTCAAATACTGGAATAAATTTATCAGCAAACGTAAATTACTCGGAACTTAAAACACTTATAAAGGGTATAATGGGTGGTCTTATAATAGGAAAACCACTTGGAATAATGCTGTTTAGTTATATAGGAGTAAAATTACACTTAATAGAAAAACCCAAAGATACTACATGGTCATCTCTTCTTCAAGTTGCAATACTTGCAGGTATAGGATTTACAATGTCTATATTTGTTACAGAAATAGCATTTTCAGGGAATCAAGATATAATAGATGCAAGTAAGATATGCATATTAGTATCAGGAGTTTTATCATCAACGTTAACTTGCACAACAATATTTTTAAAACCGTATTTAAATAGAAGATATATAATATCTCACTTACCTTTTGGATTAGGTAAATAATATTAAAAAGTATAGAGAGGTTATCAGAGAAGTATATAGATGAACCTCTTTTTTTATTATAAAATTAATTAATATAGTCTAAATTATGGAAAATAAAATATATATAGATTAGAATAGACCTAAATAAATTTAGAGTGGGGATGAAAAATGAGCGAAGTTAAAAGACTAGGTGAAAAATATTTACAACATATGATTAATTTAAGAGAAACAATACACATGTATCCAGAAGATGGTTTTAGTGAATTTACAACATCAAAAATAATAATCGAAGAACTAGAAAAACTAGGTATAAAAGTTCAAAAAAATGTAGCTAAGACAGGCGTAGTTGGATTAATAGAAGGTAAATATCCAGGAAAAACAGTACTTCTTAGAGCTGATATGGATGCATTAAAGATACAAGAGCAGGCAGACGTAGAGTACAAATCAAAGATAGATGGAATGATGCATGCTTGTGGTCATGATGGTCATGTTGCAGGACTTTTAGGTGCAGCTATGATACTTAATGAACTAAAAGATAACTTACATGGTAACGTAAAATTAGTATTTCAACCAGCAGAAGAAAGAGACGGTGGTGCTCTTCCTATGATTGAAGAGGGAGTACTTGAAAATCCAAAAGTAGATGCAGCATTTGCAGCACACTTATGGGGATATTTAAACGAAGGAGAAGTACATTTAAAAGAGGGCCCTATGATGGCATCACCAGACATATTTAATATAAAAGTTATAGGAAAAGGTGGGCATGGAGCAGTTCCTCAAGAATCAATAGACCCAATAGTTATAACTTGCCAAATTGTAAATTCATTACAAACTATAGTAAGTAGGAAAATAAATCCGCTAGACCCAGTAGTTATAACTTGCGGAAGAATACAAGGTGGAGATTGTCATAATGTAATACCTAATGAAGTTGAGTTAGAAGGAACTATAAGAACATTTAATGAGGAAACTAGAAACTGGGTGCCAAAAGTTATGGAAGATTTAATAAGGGGGATAACAACCTCTCAAGGAGCAGCTTATGAATTTAAATATGAACCTAAGTATCCAGCATTAATAAATGATAAATATATGACTAGCTTTGCTAAAGAATCATTAAAAAAAGTAGTTGGAGAAGAAAATGTATTTGATTTAAAAGAACCTAATATGGGTGGAGAAGATTTTGCTTACTTTGCACAGAAAGTTCCATCAGCATTTATATTTGTTGGAATAGCGAATAATAAAAGTGAGCCAGTTATTCACCATAACCCATACTTTAAATGGGACAGCAAAAATGTAGGCATATTAGCTCAAAGCTTGTCTCAAATAGCAATTGATTATTTAAAGTAAATTCTATTAGGGTGCGATATAATTGGGAAAAGTAAAAATAGAAAATAAAAAAGTTGGTTTATTAGATAGGGTATTAAATTCAGTAGAAAGAGTAGGAAATAAACTACCAGATCCCGTTACAATATTTTTTATATTATGTGGAGTAATATTTGTATTATCAGCAATTATATCAAGTCAAGATGTTAGTGCAATTCATCCATCAACTGGAGAGAAAATAATAGCTATAAACTTATTAACTAAAGAGCAACTTAAGATATTCTTAGGTAGCATAGTTTCAAATTTCCAATCATTTGCACCATTAGGACTTGTACTTGTTACAATGCTTGGTGCAGGAATAGCAGAAAAAACAGGTCTTATGGAAGTATTAATGAAACAAAGTTCCTAAAAAATTAGTTACTGGAACTATAATATTTGTTGGGATAGTAGCAAATGCAGCAGCTGATGCAGGGTTTATAGTGCTTCCACCGTTGGCTGCACTTGTGTTTATAGGTATAGGAAGACATCCATTAATAGGTATGTTTGCAGGGTATGCAGGAGTTGCAGCAGGATTTTCTGCAAATATAATAGTTAGTATGATAGATGTATTATTGGCAGGATTTACAGGTCAATCTGCACAAATGGTAGATCCAAATTATGTAGTGAATCCAGCAATGAATATGTATTTCTTAGCTGTATCTGCAGTAGTATTAACTATACTTGGTGCGATTGTAACTGAAAAATATGTAGCTCCTCGTTTTGGAAAATACGAAGGCTTAGCAGCGGATACATCAACATCAAAAGAAGTTACACCACTTCAAGCTAAAGGTCTTAAATATGCACTATATTCATTATTATTAGTAGTAATTATAATAGTTGGGTTATCTATAGGTAATGATGCATTCTTAAGAGATAGTGAAACAGGATCATTACTTTCTAATAGTTCAACTTTAATGAAAGGTATAGTTCCGATAATAACAGCAGTATTTCTAGTTCCAGGATTTGTATATGGTAAAGTTACTAAGAGTATAAAAAATGATAAAGACTTAGTTTCTATGATGGGTAGCTCTATGAGTGATATTGGAATGTATATAGTTTTAGCATTTGCAGCAGGACAATTTTTATACTTATTTAATGCAAGTAATTTGGGTACTATATTATCTATAAAAGGAGCACAGTGGCTTCAAAATGCAGGTATGACAGGTAAAGGACTTATAGTAGCATTTGTATTATTTGCAGCATTTATAAATATATTTGTAGGAAGTGCATCTGCAAAATGGGCTATAATGGGACCTATATTTGTACCAATGTTTTTATTATTAGGATATGACCCAGCATTGACTCAAGTTGCTTATCGTATAGGGGACTCTATAACTAATCCATTAAGCCCACTTTTCCCATACTTTCCAGTAATATTAGCATTTGCTAAAAAATATGATAAAAATATAGGTATGGGCACTATAATAGCTAATATGCTTCCATACTCAATAGTTTTTGCTATTGCTTGGATAATACTTCTTTTAGCATTTATGATATTTAATATACCTCTAGGACCAGGAGGGGCAATATTGTATTCAATATAGAATAATCTAAATATATGTAATGAAATAATAAATGCACTTAATTTAAGTTTATAAACCTTAAATTAAGTGCATTTGCTGTTTTAATTTGAAGGGACATATATTTATTGCGACTAATGTCAATCTTTAAAGAAAACATAATTTAATATATTTAATAGTAGTAAAGAATAGTTTTACTTTATTTTTATTTATAATTGATTTTAATTAAACTCTAATAAATTAATAAAAAAGTATTACATAATATATTATGATTATAAAAGTAATTACTTATGTTTATAAACTAACATATGGGGTATAAAAATAAATAAAAGTATAATAATTTAAAGGAGATTAAAACAATGATAAGAGTATGCCCATATTGTTCAAATATAAATGTAGACAAGTTAAAAAAGACTATAGGAGAAGAAAATGTTAAAACTGGATGTATAGGTGCATGTAGATCATTTTCTAAGGAAGCTGTCGGAAAAATAAATGGAGAACTTGTTATAAAGCAAACAGAAGATGAATTTTTAGAAGCTGCAAAAAATAATAAATAAAAAGGGAATTTAACCAAAGTATTTAATTTCATATATAAAGGTGTGGTGAATAATTTGGTAAAAAGAGAAAATGAATTAAGAGATCAAGAAGTTAACCATTTAAGAAATGATACGCATAAAAAGTAGTAGCAATTTTGCTACTACTTTTTTAATAGATATTCTTTATGAAGTACCCAAGTATTATTTTCCCATTTATATATACAAATATTATCAAAGTTACAATTAAAATCACAAGGTATATAACTTACATAGTTTAATAAATCATTAAATATATTTTTTATTTTTTTTGAACTTATAGTAATATGAAATATTTTATTTTTACCATCTAGTTTATCAAAGTTTATATAATCAATACTACTCATAGAATCTATTAGATTATCATGAAGAATTTTGCCTTCTTTACTCATAATTACTTTCATAAATATAACCCTATCATCAAAATGGTCATATCCTTTTATTTTATAAGGTGCAGAATAGTTTTCTTTACTAAATTTATCTAAGGTATTTTTTAATTGTACTATATTATCGGTTTCAAATGGAGACTTGATAGTAAAATGTGCAGGAAGTTTAGATGATTTAGCATTAAATTTCTCGTACACTTCTTTTCTTAAATTATTATTAAAATTACCTGCTTCTCCTTTAACTACACTTACAACAACATATCTCATAAACTACTCCTTTGTATCTAAATTTATGTACATAGTATAAATTATCATATTAAAATTTATACCATATACATAAATATTATATATTTATAATATGATATAAATAAGTGAAAATATGAAGATTTATAAATACAAAAAGTAAAATATAGTTAAATATAAACTATTTAGTAACAAAATAGTAATCAAATTTTAGGAAAATTAGTGTATAATTATCTTAAAATTAATTTCAATGTTTTGGAGATGATAAAATGAGCTTTATTAAAAGATTAAAAAATGTTATGGAAGCAAAAGCTAATAAGGTATTAGATAAACATGAAGATCCAATAGAAATGTTAGAACTTTCTATAAAGAAAAAAGAAGAATTACTTACAAATGCTAAAAAGCAATGTGCAAACTTTATAGCTACAGTAGATAGCATAAGAGATGAGAAAAATGCACTAGAAGAAAAAATAAATAAATATGAAGAAGCTACTAAAGCAGCGATATTAAAAGAAGATACTGAAAAAGCACAATCATTTGTTAAACAAAAGCTAGATTTACAAGAAAAGTTAAATCAAACTAATTCTAGAATAAAAGAACAAGACGATAAAATATCTGCTATAAAAGTTAAGATAGAAGAGTTAGAAATAGAAATATCTAAAATGAAGTCTAAAAAACAAGAGTTAGCAACAAGACTTGATGTTGCACAGATAAATAATGAAATAAATGAAACTTTAGCAGGTCTTAATGATGACCATGGTATAAATTTAGATGAACTTGAAAAGAAAGTTTCTCAAAAAGAAAACTATGGAAAGGCTTTAGATGAATTAAAGCCTAAAAATGAAGATGAGTTATTAGATGAATATATAAAAAGTTCGCCATCAGTTGATTCTAAAGTAGCTGAAGAATTAGAAAGAATAAAAGAACAAATGAAAAAATAGTATATTAAAGGTAGATGGTTTAAAGCTATCTACCTTTAATAATGTATATCGTTAATAGTTTGGTTTTAGAGGTGGTAAATATGGAAGATACAATAGTAAATGAAAAAAATAAATACAATAAAGCATATACAGAATTAATGTTTTGTGTAGATGATTTAAGAAAAATGTTAGATACTGAGGAATTAGAAAAAAGAAGTTTTATAAGTAAAGTTGATACGCTAAAAGATTATATTGAGTTTTTAGATAACTTAGAAAAAGAAAGTAAAAAGGATAAGGGATTATTTAAAAAACTATTTAAAATAGAAAATGACTCAAATCAAAAAATAAGTAAGTATCTTACACTTGATAAGCGTAGAGATTTAGAAAAGATTGATAAATGCAGTAAGTGTGAATGTAGAAACTGTGTAAGTATTTGTAATATGAATCATTGCTTTAACTGTAGAGAAAAAGAGTATATAGTAAAATGCGATAAAGACACTGCATTACTTACAAAAACTACTGATACAGTAGAGCTTTACCAAGGTGATGAAAAGTTTGTATTCAATGTAGCAGGTTATTTAGTAGAAAAAGATGATAATGGAAACTTTAGTAGATATGTATATTTAATAGATAGCAAAGATTATGATAACCAGCATATATTAAAGTACTCAAAGTTTAAAGGAGAAGAATCATATGATTCAGTTATAACTGATGGTACTCAAGATGAGTTAATTAGAATAAATGATAAATTTATAGAAATGGGGTTAAGAGTATAGTATGAAAAATAAGAAAATAAAAATAGCTTATCTTTTAACGACATTTATATTTTTATTTACTTACATAGGGGGAGTATTAGGAAATATAAAATCTTATGCATATGATGCTACTTATGTAGCATTAGTTTCTACAACTAAACCTAGCTCTGGAAGTTTTAAAAGTTCAACAAAAAGCTCAACGAAAAATTATTCCACAAAGCAAAAAAGCACAATAAAGCCAGATTCGGGAAGTTTTTCTACAAAGCCAAATACTAGTACCAACAATTCAGGCTCATCAAGTACTATAAAACCAGATTCAGGAAGTTTTTCTACGACTCCTAAAAACAATAATAGTAATAGTAATAGTAATAGTAATAGTAGTAATAACAATACTAACACTAATAATGATTATGATGACTATGGAGGTAGAACCTCTAAGAAATCTATATTTGGAGGAAGTTACTACGGAGGATATAGTCCATTTAGAAGAGTCTATTTTGGATATGGAATAAGTTCTTGGATTATGAAACTAGTAATGCTTATAACTGTAATAGTAGTTATATACATTATAATTGATTATATAAGAAGTAAAAGAGATTAAAGTTTAATATTTGTATAATAAAAATAAGTAGGATAATAATATAAAATTATACCTACTTATTTATTTAATATGAATTTATTTAACATAAACTCCTGATACATAGCCATATCTACCATTGTATTCTATTTTATGCCAATCAAATTTTGTATCTATAACTTTAACTTTAGTTCCTTGAGGTAAAGTACCTATAATACTAAAGTTTTTACCTCTATCACTCATTATATTTACAGTATTTAAAGCAGTAGCCAATTTAGAATTATCATTTTGTGTAGAATTAGTTGAATTTGATGTATTTACATTATTTTTATTATTTATATTAAAATATTTTTTCACACCTAACACTATCCCATCTACTAATTTATTTTGATATTCAGCAGTATTTAATTTGTATGCTTCTGATGGATTTGATATAAAACCACATTCTAAAAGAATAGATGTTTTTTTATTATCTCTTAACACTTGGAAGTTTGCTTCTCTTACATTTCTATCATTTGCATTTGTAGAATTTATAATACTTTTATGTATAGCATTAGCTAGCTTTTTATTTTTATCTCCAAGATAATATGTTTCGATACCATTTGCACTTGTAGTAGAAGCTGCATTTTGATGTATTGAAATAAATATATTTGCATCTGAATTATTTGATTTAATTGTTCGATCTGATAATGATAGGTATGTATCGTTATTTCTGCTCATTTCAACTTCAAAACCTTCATTTATTAATTTATTTTTTAGTTTTTGTGCAATTTGTAAATTAAGAACATCTTCTAAATATCCATTATGAGAACTTCCATTGTCTTTACCACCATGGCCAGCATCTATAAATACTTTATAGCTTTCTGCATTTGATATTGTAAAACTTGATGCTAACATTGCTGTCAGTATAGATGTTAGTGCAACTTTTTTTAATTTTTTATTTGTCAAAATATCCCTCCTGTATGTGTAAAATATTCCATAATATATTATATATATCGGCAATATATATTTCAATATATTATATTAAATCAATAAATTTAGATATAATTTTAGAAAAAATGTAAAACTATATCTAAATAAATTAATAAAAAGTTATTGAAAAAATAAAATAAATAATGTAACATACCTATATGGGGTATATGTGAGATATAAAAATAATGAAAGGAGATACCTTATGCTAAATAATAAAGAAACGTATAAAATAGGTGGCATGACATGTGCATCTTGTGCAAAGGCAGTAGAAAGAGTAACAAAAAAATTAGATGGAGTAGAAAGCTCAAGTGTAAATATAGCAACTGAAAAGCTTAATATAGAGTATGATAAGCAAAAAGTAAGTTTTGATGATATAAAGTTAGCAATAGAAAAAGCTGGATATAAAGTTATAAAAGAAAATAATACTAAAAGCTTAGAATTAAAAATAGGAGGCATGACATGTGCAGCCTGTGCTAAAGCAGTAGAAAGAGTAACAAAAAAATTAGATGGAGTAGAAAAATCAAATGTAAATATTGCAACAGAAAAAGCAAGTATAGAATATGATTCATCTAAGGTTAAAGTAAGTGATATAAAGTCGGTAATAGAGAAAGCTGGGTATTCAATAATTGAAGAAAATAAAAAGACTTTAGAGTTAAAGATTGGTGGAATGACATGTGCAGCCTGTGCTAAAGCTGTAGAAAGAGTTACGAAAAAATTAGATGGAGTAGAAAACTCAAGTGTAAATATTGCAACAGAAAAAGCAAATATAGAGTATGATTCATCTAAGATTAAATTATCACAGATAAAATCAGCAATAGAAAAAGCAGGATATTCAATAATTGAAGAAAAAAAAGAATCACTAGTAGATGAAGATAAATTAAGAAAAGAAAAAGAGATGAAAACTTTATTTACTAAATTTATAATAGCAGTAGGATTTTCAGTTCCACTATTTTATATAGCTATGGGTCCTATGATATCAAAGCCTTTTGGTCCTTGGCCAGTCCCAAGTATTATAGACCCAATGATAAATCCATTAAATTATGCACTTATACAAATGATATTAGTAATACCAGTAATGATAGCTGGTTATAAGTTTTATGTCAATGGATTTAAATCGCTTATAAATAGAAATCCAAATATGGATACACTAGTTGCAATCGGAACATCAGCAGCATTTTTATACAGTGCGTATACAACATTTAAAATAGCAACTACTACTATGGAAGTAAATCATGGGCATCACCAATTATACTTTGAAAGTGCAGGTATAATAATTGCTTTAATATTACTTGGGAAATATTTAGAATCAAGATCTAAAGGTAAAACAGGAGAAGCTATCAAAAAACTTATGGGGCTTCAGCCTAAAACTGCCTTAATAGTAAAAGGTAATCAAGAAATAGAAATACCAATAGATGAAGTTGAAGTAGGAGATATAATAATAGTAAAACCAGGTAGTAAAATACCAGTTGATGGTGTTGTCGTAGAAGGCCATACATCAGTTGATGAATCAATGCTTACTGGAGAGAGTATACCTGTTGAAAAAAATGTTGGAGATAATGTAACTGGAGCAAGTATAAATAAAAATGGTGTTATTAAGTTTAGAGCAGAAAAAGTAGGTTCAGATACTGTACTTGCTCAAATCATAAAACTTGTTGAAGATGCACAAGGTAAAAAAGCTCCAATAGCAGCACTTGCAGATACTGTATCTGGATACTTTGTACCAACAGTTATAATAATAGCTTTAGTATCAGCAACACTTTGGTTTATAGTTGGAAATAAGGATTTAGAATTTGTTCTTACAATATTTATATCAGTACTTGTAATAGCATGTCCTTGTGCACTTGGACTTGCTACACCAACAGCAATAATGGTTGGGACTGGTAAAGGTGCAGAAAATGGTATACTTATAAAAAGTGGAGAGGCTTTAGAACTTGCACATAAAGTAGATACTGTAATATTTGATAAGACAGGTACAATAACAGAAGGAAAACCAACTGTTACAGATATAATAATTACTAATGATATAGATGAAAGATACTTAATTCAATTAGCAGTAAGTGCTGAAAAAAATTCAGAACATCCGCTTGGAGAAGCTATAGTAAAATACGGAGAAGAAAATAATATTGAATTTAAGAAAGTAGAAAACTTCAAAGCTATACCAGGACATGGTATAGAGGTTACAATAGATAGTAAGGTAATATTACTTGGAAATAAAAAGCTTATGAATGATAAAAATATAGCTTTAGGAAGCTTAGAGGATAAATCTGATGAGTTAGCATATGTTGGAAAAACTCCTATGTATATATCAATAGATAACACCTTAGGTGGAATAATAGCAGTAGCAGATACTGTTAAAGAAAATAGTAAAAAATCTATAGAAAAGCTTCATGAAATGGGAATAAAAGTAGCTATGGTTACAGGTGATAATAAAAAAACTGCAGATGCTATAGCAAAGGAAGTTGGAATAGATATAGTAGTATCAGAGGTTTTACCAAAAGATAAATCTAATGAAGTTAAAAAGCTTCAAGAACAAGGCAAATTTGTTGCAATGGTTGGAGATGGTATAAATGATGCACCAGCACTAGCTCAAGCTGATATTGGTATAGCTATAGGAAGTGGTACAGATGTTGCAATGGAATCAGCAGACATTGTATTAATGAAGAGTGATTTAATGGATGTACCAACTTCTATAAAGTTAAGTAATGAAACTATAAAAAATATTAAGCAAAACTTATTCTGGGCATTTGGATATAATACTATAGGAATACCGATAGCAGCAGGACTTTTATATATATTTGGTGGGCCTCTTTTAAACCCAATGTTTGCAGCAGCTGCTATGAGTTTAAGTTCTGTTTCAGTTGTTACTAATGCACTTAGACTTAAAAACTTTAAAGGTTATAGACAATAAAAGCTAAATACAAATTTTAATAATTAAGAGAAAAATAGGTATTATTATATGTTCATGATAATACCTATTTTTTACGTCCAAGGAAAAAACATTAAACTTTGTTTCACAAGCTATAATGAAAATGATTGTTTTTT
>ERZ857965.754-NODE-754-length-41113-cov-9.181426_pt1 | contig 41113 bp, 37 predicted proteins | sample MGYA00519758_ERZ857965 | MGnify/ENA primary metagenome ERZ857965 (study PRJEB31778, sample SAMEA3449381) | human gut metagenome | biome: human gut; feature: human-associated habitat; material: faeces | place: United Kingdom | collected 2010/2012 ... | reverse complement strand
GTAAACAAAGGCTTTACAGCTTAGCTCCAACTATTCAAACTCCCTGCAAATATAACATAATTGTTAAATATTTAATTGCTTTTTGTGGATTTTTATATTCATAATATCCAAATTTCACGCCTTATACATAATTTCCGACCAAACAGGTATCATACGGGTATCATGAATATTTCTCCTTAATCGCCCTATCCACATGGTGCTAGCACCATGTAATTATATCGACATAGAAGAAATCAGCATTGCTCCCCGTCATGCAATTCACCAGTTTATAAGGTAACTAATTCAGCTATTTTAGCCGCAACCTCCTCCATTGAATCCTCAATCGTACTTAATCCACTTCTCGATCCAAGCAGCGGACTAACTTCACGCAAATCTTCAAAAGTTGTATTATGTACAATGGGTACAAGCAAATCACGAGCTAGCAAAGCTGAAAGCTCTTTATCTGCTACCCCTTCTCCTTTAACACGTTTAAGAAATGAAGGCGTAACCAATACAATGCCAACACGAGATTTTACCAACCCCTTATCAATTTCACGAAGTAATGATGAGCCCAAAAGAACATCCTTTTCACTAAACCAGACTGTTACACCTTTAGATTCAAGTATATCATGTAATTCCTTTGCTACACCTTTGCGGTCATCCCAAGCGTGACACAGAAAAACATCTCGCAAATCAGGTAATTCCGAACGCTTTTCAATATTTGCACGTACAGGAGTAAGTGTTCGAATTTCCGCAGGAGAATATAATATCGTGGAACTACTCGAAGACCAACGTGCTTTCGTCTTGGCTTGTCCACTGCTACTACCACTCCTCGAACTGCTTGCTGATGAAGAATATGTTGAAGAATATGTGGGATAAGAATTCCAATTTCTATAACCTCCACCTCCACATACCGGGCAATTTGCCCTACCGCTTGCTGTGCGATGACCATTAATTGGTGCTGTACATCTTGCCATAATTTTATTCCCCCTTTTTCTATGAAAAGCTTTTTCGCCTGTATTTTTTAAATTGTTTTTATTATATCACGTTATTACACCCTTTGCTACAAAAATATAGGGCATAGCAACCGCCACACCCCATATTTTTTATTGTCCTAACGACTTTTCAATTTTCTGTTTCTACCCTTTCAAATCGTTCTGCTTCTCATACAATCTGTCACGTTCTTTACAGAGTGACTTCATGCGTTCCAACTGCGTCCGCACTCCCTCCCGGCAATCCGGCTCTATCCGCTTATATTCCCCGGTTAGACTTCGTATCTCGTTATTGTTTGATTTTATCTGCTCCGACACACATATCCAGTCAATTAGATTACGTACTTCTATATCTGTATCATACAAATCTGTTTCTGAAAGGATTTTCGCACACAGCCGAATCATAACTTTTTTCTCCATATCTGTCATTCTATCAATCCTCCTATCTGCTCATATCAAACACACGTTTCAGACGTTTATTTGCCTTTTCTGCCCATTCCAGAGCCTTAGACCGCTCAACTATCGACTGCACCTGTTCTCTGCCGAAATAGCGTTCCAAACGCCCCAAATCCGCCGCTTTCTCCTGCAATCGGTCAATAATGTCGCTCTGCTCCATGACCTTATCTGTCAAGCGACTGATCTGCTGCTCCTGCCGGGTAACTTTTTCTTTTAGTTTCTTCCCCTGTTCTGCAAGCTGGACGCATTTAATTGTCAGTGCTTTTATCGTTTCTTTCAATTTCTCCACAAGCGGAAAGGCTTTTTTATCCTTATAAGCCTTTGCAGACATCAACGCCGCCGGTTCCGGCAACTGCCACTTCTCGTCCTCGTCATAGGCGTGTATGTGCCGTTCCATGACCGCCTTAGACTGAACGATTTTCTCAATCTCCTGTTGTAATCTTTTCTGTTGCTTCTCTAATTTCTCATTGTCAGATAACAGCTTTTCCTTATCCTCTGCCAACGCTGCCGCCTGCTCTTTCAGCAAATCACTTGTTTCCGAAAGTTCCGATACTTCCTGCCGGATTGCTTCGCCCTCCTGCCGTATCTGCTCTGTTTCCTGCACTGCTTTCCTATGCTGAATCTGAATATCTGATAATCGCTCTTTTCCGTCAGAAATAGATTGCTTCAATTCTGCGACTTCCTTTGCCCGCTCCTTTTTCTCAAAGTCCAAAACAGATAAATGCTTTTCATTTGTGCCTTTCTTCTCCCACTCAATCCCATGTTCCAGCATGACGGCGGCAAGCTGTTCTTTCTCATAAGCCACCCACTGATTTAATTCCGTTTCCTGCCTTGTACCGCCTTTAAATCCGAGAGCAAATAACGCCTGTTTCAAGGAAACTCTTGTATCAAGCCCCCGTTTGCTTCCTGTCGTATACGGTACAAAATCTATATGCAAGTGGGGCGTTGCTTCGTCCATATGAAGATAGGCACTAAATACTCTTAACGTAGGATTTCGCCGCTGGAAATCCCGCATATATTTATCCAGCACCTTTGCCGCAAGCCGTCCGTTCTCCGTCTTTGCCCCCATGTTGTCCTTATCCCCAATTTGCAGGATAATCTCATGGAATGGCTTCTCCTGTTTGCCGGAACGGATTTTCTCATAATAATCGTCAATCCGGCGGTCACATCTGGTCTGCTTCTCATTGTACCGGGTGAGCGCTTCATCAAACAATTCGTGATATACGTCCTTAACATTTTCATTGCAATATTCCACGTTCAGACAGCTTCGCTTCGGGTCAGTATTCTTTGCATGGAATTTTCTGCTATTATGGTTGACAGAGCCTTTTCCTGTCATAAAGCTGATAGTTCGCTTCAATCAATATCCTTTCTCCCTGCCTGGGTAGTCAGCGCCGGATACGGCGTATAATAGAGGAACCTCCCCAAACATTAGTAGTCCGGGAAGTATCGGGGCAAAGCCCCTCCTTTGTTACTTTCGCCGAAAGTAACGCAAAAGCACTTTTGACAGCCGTTCCGTCCATCAAAAGCTGCCTTTGCGCCCTGCCGGGGGCTTTTCCGTCCTACGGACGGGGCGGCTGTTCCCGCCGCTTTACTTCCGCCGCCATAGCTTTTCGGATAGCCGAAAGTACATTTTCTATCGTATATTCGTCCCATCCGGCAAGCCATATCAGGTCCGCATTTCTACCTCAGTCAATTCTATATCTCCGAATATTTCATTAAGTTCGGCAATCCTCCGGGCTTCAACTCTCGTAAAAATATTTGTTCACATTCCGGGTTCCCCATTCTGGCTGTCGTATCATATTCGCCCTTCTTTTCAAGACCGCAACAACGCAAGGTCTATATCTTTTGCAACCTTGCAGACACCAAGCCCGCAAATTCTATATACTCTGCATTGTTGCGCTGTTGCATTATTCCGGCTTGATTTTATCCAGTTCCCAATACCACGAATTGTTTATCCGCTTTGCTCTGATACTCAATTCCTTTTTCGCATTTTCAAGCGTCCGTCTGGATATACCCTGTTCCTCTGCAAGATTGAAAATCTCATTGCTCTGCATGGCATTGTTTGTTTCTGCCACTTCCCGGAGCAGACGCTTCGCCTGTTCCAGCTTATTCGCTTTCGGAGCGATACCGCCCAACACTTCATCGGCGGTAATCTCATAATCTCCGAGCCAGTGAAAACCGTCCTCCGACAACTCAAAGGCCTTCGGGTGCCCAAACGCCGCCAGATTGTTTTTTATCTGGACTACCGCCCTTATATTCGCTTCGCCCTCCACTCTGCCGACCAGCAGGACGCTCCTTGCCACCGCAAAGAAATCAATGGAACCCATGCCCCGATATGCTGCCTTATTTCCAGCCGCTTTGTTCATGTGCCCTACAAGTACAATGGCACATTGATATTTCTCCGCCAGAGTCGCCAGCTTCTTTGTCATATCCCTTGCTTCATTTGCCCGGTTCATATCCATACCGCCGCCGAGATACGCCTGTATCGGGTCTAAAATCAGTAGCTTCGCCTTTGTCCTTATGACTGCTTCTTCCAGACGTTCATCTATCATGGAAAGTGATTTTATGCTTTCGTCAATGACGGAAATATTTTCACAATTTGCTCCTGCCGCTTCCAAACGGGGCTTAACCGTATCTGCAAGCCCGTCCTCCGCACTCTGGTAAATCACATTCAGCGGCTCCGTCAGTTTCATTTTGCTGTCCAGACCCTCGCCTTTTGACAGCTTCGCCGCTATGTTCAGCACAAGCGTTGTCTTACCGTCCCCCGGATCGCCTTGTACAATCGTCAGCTTTCCATAAGGGATAAACGGAAACCACAGCCACGCCACCTCCTGCGACTGTATCTCCGACATTTTAATCATCTGTAATTCTGTTCTCGTTCCTGCCATAATGTCCTCCGTTTTTGAAAAATTCGTTGTCACCGGAAGAAACCTCTGCTATACTTGAATTGTGATTGTTGATAACAGAGGTTTTCCAGTTATCACAGCCCTAACAGTTGCCGCTGTCAGGGCTTTTTTCTTCGCCTTGCCACAGATACCTTGCACCGTCCAACATCCAAAGAATTGCTTTCAGCATATCTTCATAGGCTTCCCGCAAATCTCTGATTTCTTTGGAAGTAATCCCCGGATTTTTGCCATCAATTTGCTCCGCCAGTTCCACCAGCCGATTCTCCATTTCCTGCAACCGTTCCACAATCTGATAAACTGTTTCTTTCTTGCCTACCACGCACACCCGGTTATAAATGCAGGAACGGACAAAATAATCTTTTTTCTTCATGCCGCTTGTGAAAATCTTTGCTTCGATTTCTTCCCTCTCTCTGGGAGAGATACGGAAACTGATTGTCGGATATTTGTGTGTGCCGCTCATTCCTCTGCGCCCTCCTTAAATTCTTCATTCAGCAATTTTGCCATTTGTGTCTGTTCCGTCGGGAACATATGAGCATAGCGATAAGTAATATCCACGCTTTCATGCCCCCCCTGTTTCCGATTGATACCGCCGAAAATCCCATGCTGATAAGCAGTGATACATGAGAATGTCGCAAATCGTGGATTCTAATGCGTTTCACTCCCGCTTTTTCCGCCCCTCTTGTCATTTCATGGTGCAGAAAGCTTTTTGTCAGATGAAAGATACGGTCAGTGGGAAGAATCCCGTATAATCTGCCGATATAATCTTTCAGTTCTTCACATAAGAAATCCGGCATACTTACATTTCGTTTGCTTTTCGGAGTTTTCGGGTCTGTAATTACATCTTTACCCTCCAATCGCTGATAAGATTTTGTTATCCGAATGACTTTGTTATCAAAATCAATATCCTGCGACGTGAGAGCTAACAGTTCGCCCACTCGTAAACCGCACCAGTACAATATCTGAAACGCATGATAGGAATATGGTTTGTCCTTTACCGCTTCAATGAATTTCAGATATTCCTCTTTTGTCCAGAACAACATTTCCTCCGCTTTTCCCTTTCCCAACGGCCCCGCCTTTACAACAGGATTGCTTTTCAGTTCATAGAACCGTACCGCATGATTAAACAGTACACTCAATTCTGATTGCAGAGTTTTCAAATAAGTCGGAGCATAGGGCTTTCCTTTTTCATCACGATAGGAAATCTGTTCATTCTGCCACTGGATAATATCTTTCGGACGAATATCACGCATTTTCTTATCCTTGAAATAGGGCAGTAGCTTTGTCCTCAAGATATGCTCTTTCGTCAGCCAGGTATTGTGTTTCAGTTTCGGCTTCATATCTCTTGTGTATGCCTGAACAAATTCCTCAAAAGTCATATCCAAGTCAGCCGCTTCTTTCATACGGAAATGCCGTTCCCACTCTGTTGCTTCTCGTTTGGTCTTAAATCCCCTCTTAACTTTCCGGCAATTCTTACCAGTCCAGTCATAATAGTGAAAGGACACATACCATGTTCCCCGCTGTTCGTCTTTGTACGCCGCCATAATCTCACTCCTTTCCTAATTCGCCTGTGCCATGCCATAAAATTTTTCTTCATAGTATTTTCTGCTCACTCGTCCGGCGATTGTGATAAAACCTTTTGCATCCAGTTCTTCGTTCATCTGCCGCACCAGCTTATAAGCAAATGGTTTGGAAATGCCTAAGTCCTGCGCCACTTCTCCGGCTGTTACAAATAAATCATTTTTCAAATACACGTCCTCCTTTTGGATTTTAACTTTTTTGTTAAGTTCTGTATTTTTAGTATACTTAACATTTCTGCTATTGTCAATAGCTTTTTTGTTAAGTTTATCTTTTTTATTAAATTTAGCATTTCTGATAAGTTTTTGTTGCCGTATTATTTTAGGTATGCTACAATGTAGGAAACGGGATAACTATTTTCACAGGAGGGCTTTATGGAATACACGATACGAGAAATGACGGTAATGGAATATCCTCTATTGAATGAATTTCTATACGAAGCTATTTTTATTCCAGACGGTATAAAGCCGCCACCGAAAAATATTATCGCTTCTCCCGAATTACAAATTTATGTTGACCGCTTCGGGGCATCAAAAGCTGATTTCGCATTAGTCGCAGAAGTTGAACAAAAAATCGTTGGTGCTGTCTGGGTACGCATTATACACGATTACGGACATATTGATGATGAAACGCCCTCTCTTGCCATCTCTCTATACAAAGAATACCGGGGACAGGGGATAGGAACCGATATGATGAAAGAAATGCTATCTTTGTTGAAAACACATGGTTATGAACGTGTTTCACTTTCTGTTCAAAAGGCTAATTATGCGGCTGAAATGTATCGAAAAATCGGTTTTGATATTGTACGGGAAAACGAAGAAGAATGGATTATGGTGTGTAATTTGTAAAGTTTAAGGAAAGGACACAAAATTATGATACTGGGAGAGCGAATTAAGAGAATCCGCACATTTCGGGGATTAACACAACGAGAACTAGGATTGAAGCTGGGATATGAGGAGCGCAACGCTGATGTTCGTGTGGCACAATATGAATCCGGCTATCGTGTTCCCAAAAAAGATACTCTCATGGAAATTGCCAGGATTTTGAATGTCAACTATATCAATTTTATTATAGAAGCCCCCGGTTGCGCTGAGGACATTATGCAGACTTTTTTCTGGCTTGACGAGGACAACCGCAATACCTTTCATCTGTTTCAGCTTGTCCGCAATCCCGGCAAGTGCAACGTTTCTGATGATAAGTCTGTTCGCTATAATGATAGTGACGAATGGCCTGCTCATGCTCCTGTCGGTATGTGGATTGATTATGGTCTGGTAAATGAATTTCTGCGTGAATGGGGTTTGCGGAAAGAACAGCTAAAAAGCGGAGAGATTTCAGAGGACGAATATTTTGAATGGAAAATCAACTGGCCAGCTTCCAGCAGTAGCGTTGATGAAAAAGGAAATGACAAGAAAAATAATAGTTATCAATGGAGAAAATCATGATTTCTCATTCAAAATCTTGCTTAAAGAGTTCAACCATGTTATTATTATATAGAACATATGTTTGTTTTTAAGGGAATGGAGGATAAAAATGCTTATAGAAAACTTAACGAATTATTGTGATATGAACTATCGACAAAAATGTCTAAATGAAAATTGTGGCTATTGTAATACATCATGTTCTCATCCTACTGTTTGCCCCCAAGACTGTGAACAATGTCTAGAACAAATTCATTTTCCTTCTAGACACCCCAATGGAAGACTTGATTATACATGTAATAATGTCTTGAATTTTTATGTATGTAAATATTTCCATAAATATGCTTCTGAAATTGAATATGCTTTACATTCTATCAATAGTCTTCCATATAAAGATACATTCAATATATTATCTCTGGGATGTGGAGCATCTCCAGATTTAGCTGCTTTTGAAAACTATTTGTCAAAAAATAATTTTTGCATTCCCGTGAACTACTTAGGTATAGATATAAACCCGCTTTGGAATGACAAGCATAATTTTATTAAAGATTATTTTAAATCAACCTCATATAATCCGGAGTATATTTGCACTGATGTTTTTGAAATTTTTAAAGATCATTACACCGTTGATAAAAATCTTCTTATTTTACAATACCTCATCTCACATTTTTATAACACTGGTAAGTTGACTGCTGTAAATGAATTTTATAAAAATCTAATACAAAATGTTATTAAAAGAATGCAACCTAAATCAATAATAATTATCAATGATGTAAATAGTAATCGTCGTGGAAGAGATTTATTTTTACGATTTTCAGATACTCTATCAAAATACGGGATTCGGCACACATATTCCTGTCGATATTTTGAGTATAACATTCAAAACGAGTATCAACGTTATGGTATCAAATATCCAAGTAAAGATATATTAACTTGGCCTACACCAAATTTGGCACGTTATAATCCGTGGACGGTATGTTCAAGTGCCCAATTAATAATAGAATTGGAGTGATTTTATGATAATAAGTGCAAGTCGAAGAACTGATATCCCTGCTTTCTTTTCCGAGTGGATTATAAACCGCTTAAAAGAACAATATGCCTATGTACGAAATCCAATGAATATTCACCAAGTAAGTAAAATCAACTTATCTCCAGATGTTGTTGATTGTATTGTTTTTTGGAGCAAAAATCCTAAGCCAATAATTAATAAACTTAACGCTTTGAAAGATTATATGTACTATTTTCAATTTACACTTAACGCATATGATAAAGATTTCGAAGAAAATCTTCCTACTTTGTCTACAAGAATTGATACTTTCCAGACATTATCCAATTATATTGGAAAAGAACGTGTCATATGGCGTTATGATCCCATTATCATTAACGAAAAATACTCTATTGATTGGCACATTGAAAGATTCAAATACCTTACAGAACAACTCTGTCTTTATACAGAAAAAGTAACCATAAGTTTTATTGATTTATATACAAAAATCTCCCATAATATCAAAGGGAAAAATATTTATGAATTATCTTATGAGCAAAAAAACACCCTTGCGAGATACTTTGCAGAAATTGCTTATTCACATAACATAGAAATAGATACCTGTGCAGAAGACATTGACTTATCTTCTTATGGCATAACTCATGCTAGATGCATCGATGACAGACTTATTTCAAAGTTACTACATTGTTCCATAGACATAGAAAAAGATAAAAACCAACGATTGGAATGTGGTTGTATTGCAAGCATTGATTTAGGTCTATATAATACTTGTCAAAATGGCTGTATATATTGTTATGCTAATCATAGTTATGCTATTCGTAAGCAAAATTTTGAAACTTATGATCCATTTTCTCCTTTACTCTGTAGTAATATAACAGAATTTGACAAAATAACAGAGCGTAAAGTCAAAAGTCAAAAAAATATGCAACTAAGTCTATTTGACATATAGGTATCAAACAGGTATCACACCACACACTAAGAGCCGGAAAGTCCGCTGTTTATGCGGCTTCCCGGCTCCCTGTTTATTATTCAAACTCCAGACAGACAGTACGGAGTATTAACGCATATAGACGATTTTAAAGGCTTTTTAACCAGTTAAGAGCAACATAGCCACATAATCTAAATTTTAAAAATGCAATAAAAATGCAATGAGTGACACGACTACTTGCTATACTTCCATCGGCTTCTTCTTGATACCAACACTATGAAAAGTCCGATTACAATTAAATATACTTTGAAAGGAAGATCACCATGAATTACAAATTAGAACTCAAACAAATCGTGGAATTTCCACGCTGTCGCATTTACCGTGACTTCATACAAACTTTAATCACTACCAAGAGCATCCGAACTACCGGGGGCTCTTTTCTTTTTTATTATCTGGTATTATGCTCCTATGCAAATTACCGCACATCCTACCGCCGGATGGAACACATTACCTATACCATTGGTCCAGGAGAGTGGATCTGCACAGTCACAGATCTTCAGGAATGGTTTCGCTGCCGTTTCCAACATCAAGCGTTGTCCATCCTTCGATTTTTTGAAGAGCAGAATTACATTACCTACTCTCTTCTCGGCAAAAACCGCCTGGTCAAATTCAAAATATCAGACTGGCCCAAAGACAATACCGTATTGGAATACAACTATCCCTGTAAAAAAGATACAGGGTTTTTCTTTTTCCCGATTGCCAAAGTTCACGAACTAATTGGCATTGGAAAATGCTCGGAAATGGATGTTATTCTGGATCTGTGGATTCATGCAGTTTACAACGATTCCTCTGTCCTGGGATCTGATTCCGGTCCCATTGTCTATTACCGGGATAATACCGGAAATCCCCTTACCAGCTTTAATGAACTGGGTGAAAGGTGGAGTCTGTCAAAGGCATCGGTATCACGACTCTTGAAGAAACTGGAGGAAAAAGAATACATTACACTTATCTCATTTACAGGAAAACACGGAAGCGTAATTTATCTCAACAATTACCTGTCCGTGATGTTTAATATCAGCGACGTTATGATTGACAAGGAGGAGATCGCTATGAAGATGCAATTACCAATCCATGTACCTGAAGAAATCACTATTGAGGATTCTGCTTCTGTTAGCGTTTCAGAAACTGTCACAGACTCACAAATCACCGTTACAAAAAATGATTCCTGCGTTCCAGATTCACACATGAAATTTATCGTGCAAAAAGTCGCAGAACTATTGGATTCACAAGGGATTCCATGTTGCCACTGCTCCAAAACCCGCTATATATTATCTCCATTATCAGCCTGCAAAGATATATTTAATACATTTACTCTAAATATTATCTGTCCCTACGGAAATGCCGCTTATCGGTTTGAGTTGTCCGTAAGTCCAGGGGATGAGTCTGCCCAAAAGATGCCTGCCGTGGCAGAGCCTTCTGCACTGAAAGGGGGGGAATAGACATGGCAAACCGCAATACACAGGGATTTCCTTCACCCGAAGAAGATCCACGTTTTCACGACACCTATCAGTTTTTACGCAGATACCGGGATGCAACCTACAGCCTGAAGGTAGTCGTACACCAGATGGAGCACCAGTTTAAGCTCCAATACGACAATGACATCGACAAATTTCTGGACTCCATCTATGCTGCCGGGGCTGATCTTACCGGAAGCGACATCGAACAACGGGCAAAAAGTATTGCCAGAAGCAACCAGATGCTGAAGCTTTTGGAATCATCCATCGATCTCCTCCGGAACAATCACAAGCATGGGGAACAGTATTACTGGATTCTCTACTACGCTTTTCTCTCTCCACAGGAAATGAAAAATACAGATGAGATATTGGATAAGCTGGCTCACCACATCACCAATATTTCCTACCGCACCTATTACCGGAAACGCAGGGCTGCGATTGAAGCACTCAGTACCATCCTTTGGGGATTTACTGCAAAAGAGACATTGGATACGCTCAACAAGTTCTTTCCAGAGTAATACATATCGCCTATCTCCTCGGCTTTTCGTAATATCATAAAAATGTTATACTAAAAAATGCAAAATATATATTGACTCTCACGGAACGTCATAGCGTACAGTTATCTTATCAGGAACAGGAGGTCAGCAACTATGAGGACAGTCAAAGAAATATCAGAACTTACAGGTATCAGCGTTCGCACGCTTCACTATTACGATGAAATCGGGCTTTTAAAACCAACACAAAAAAGTGATGCGGGATACCGGCTTTATGACGATAGGGCATTGGAAATATTACAGCAGATTCTGTTTTTCCGTGAGTTTGACATTCCTTTGAAAGAAATCAAAGCTGTTCTGGAGAATCCTGCTCTTGAAAGGAACCAGATCTTGCAAATGCAGAGAAAAATGTTGGTAGCAAAGAAAGAACGTATGGAACATCTGATTGCCAGCATTGATGATATCCTGAAAGGAGAGAATAAAATGGATTTTGCGATTTTTAGTAAAACGGAAGTTGAAGAAATGTTCCAAACTATGTTTGAACATATGCCTGACAATATGAAAGAACTTGCTGTAAAAGAGTTTGGAAGCATTGAAGAATGGAAAAAGCATTATATTAAGACAGTTTCATCAGAAGAAATGCAGAAAGGCTATGCTAAAGTTGTTGAGTGGTATGGAGGAAAAGAGCAATTCCTGTCTGTTGCCAACAATCCTATTAGCAAAGAGGCTGCAGAAAGTTACAACCAACAATTTGACAATCTTTTATACAAATTAGCAGCTAAAAAAGTATGTTCACCAGATTCTTCTGAAGTAAGAGAACTTGTTTCCGAATACGGTTTTCTTATGAAACAACTTTCACAGATAAAGAAAGAACACGGTCTGATGGTTGCACAGGCTCAATATTACCGTAATGAAAAAATCAAACCTATGATAGATGAAAAATACGGCAATGGTACAGCCGAATTCTTCGCACAAGCTTTCGAAGCATTTTATAAAGACAAGTAATCATTAGAACTACACAAAAGCACAACAATACACCATGCAGGGAATCAAAATGGTTTCCTGCTTTTTTTATGCCAACCAGTGAAAATGGCACAGAAATGACCTGCTTCTGCGATTGAAGCGTAAAATTACCCATGCTACAATAGGTATTGCTTATAGTTTTCCTTATTTCCAGCACCCATAGATGGTGCTTTTTTTGTACCTGTAAATTCAATCGCTGACAGCAGGTTCTATGTACTTTGTACGTACACTATACTTACAATACCAAACGTATCCTGTACGTACAGCCATATGTATAAAGTTTCCTATTATATATAGAAGGGAGTCAATCATGAAAACAAGGAACGAAATCTATCAAGGAGAGGGAGCCAAGCTCTTACGGTTCATTACCACTTACCATACTCTGAGGTATGACCAGGTTTTACAACTTTTCTCCCGACATGAGCAGTCTATCAAGTCATTGATTACCAGCCTCATCAAACAAGGGCGCATCATTTACGATAAAGAGCATGACCTTCTTTGTGACAGCCAGCAGTCTGCTGAGAATCCTGACTATGCTATAATTACATGCTTCTGGGTACTGCTGGATTTTAAGAAAGGTGTTGTATACCACACCAGTGGCGAATTTCCAATCAAGCTCAATTTCTTTTCGCAAGATGAACAATACGAAATCATCTATATCGGTGAAGAACAGGAGGCTCTGATCAATCATGTGATGGAAAGTATCCCATCACATGGTTCCAAACGCCTGATTGTCTTAGAATCCGAAAGCCAGGCTGCCAAAATCACCATTGATGATGTAGCCGCTTACTGCCTTGTAAATGAATCCGGTGCTGTCAGTTACTACATGAGAAAGTAGGTTATTATGACGCAAAATACACCAACCATTTACCAGCGGCTTGAAAAACTGGAAGGGGAGCTGCAAAAACTGACGAATACCGTTTACGCTCTGAAGGTCACTGATATCCAGAATTATGATAAAAATTTTGAGGAACTGAGCGTCAGTGCTGCTCTTCGGGCGGAGCGGATTGCCTGCCAGATGCGTAACCTTGTCTGTCCGGCTCTCTCCCCAAATCAAGCAGCTTATCTTCCCAAAGCGGCAGATGCACAGGGAATGCGGATTGCAGAACAGCAGGGGATTCTCACCATTACGCTTCCCGGACTGCTTCCGAAACGAAGAGTCCACACAAACACTGCATTTCTCCATGAACCGCTTAATTATATGCTTCGGGAGTATGTAAAACAAAATGCCCTGCCCCTCTATCGTGACTGCGTGATATGTTTCAGTCAAATATATGACAGGGAACTTCCTCAAAGACGTATCCGGGATTATGACAATCTGGAGTTTAAACAGATTCTGGATACACTTTGTACTTATGTTCTGACAGATGACAGCGGCTTTTTCTGTGATTCCTACTACACGACACAGCTTGGCTTAAAGGACTGTACACTGGTATCGGTTATGGAAAAAGCTGACTTTCCGAAATGGCTGCAGAACCAGAAAAATCATCACGAAAGCATGTCGGAAAATCTCCTGACTTCTCAGGCAGAAATCCGACATCGGTAAGAACCACCGCAGGGAACTTTGTTTTCTTGCTTTTTTTATCTCCAAACCACCGGAGATTTACCCAAGTATAGGCTTGCATGGGTAAGAACTGAATTGAGGTGATGCTTATTTGATAAGACCTGACACTACGAAATACCGCTTACTGGAAATGATAGGGATGTGCGGGGAATTTCCCGCAGACCAGCTAAACAGACTCATCCCAAGTGCCTCCTATGCGGAAAAACTCATTACGGATTTGAAGGCGGAACACCTCATCCGTACCCACTACCGGGATGCTCTCAGAGGCTACCGTCTTACAAAAGCTGCGAAAGAGATGCTGTTATCTGTCTCGCCGCTACGCTTCCAGTGCTATCTGACCGGCAATACCGAGACGAACCTCATCCGAAGTGAAGTATCCCGACGTATCCGCTTACATCAGAAAGCCGAAACGTATCTGACACTCCTTCATGCCGGGATTCCCTTTTATCCGGATGTAAAACCTGACATCTTCTGTAATCACCGCGAAGCTGGTTCCATCGGTATGCGAAGCCTTCCTCTTTTTTACGCTTCCAGAGAAATTAAGGAATTGGGCCCGGAGACCACGAAGATTAGGAACTCCCGCAGCATGGGCATCCTGATGGCACCGCAATGTGTCTATGTCCTTTATAACACGGGAAACGGAGTCCTGAAATGGGAATATCGAACGGAAGTCCGCTTAAACGCCTTCCTGCAGCATTACCTGCAAGGCTACCCTTACAACGGACATCCACAGATCCGGGCAATCATGACCGGAACCGACATGGAAATGGCTTTCCGGCTGTTTACCAGTACCGGAGGCTACAAAAAGAGCCTGTTTATGCTGGACACCTCCTTCGAGCATTTCCATTACCTTCCCAATACTCCGGAAGGGGAAGTGCTTTTAAAACTGCTGGTTCACCCTGAGATCATGGAAAAGCTGGACAACCTCCTGCTGTCCGATCTGGGCTGCCGCAGCGATTCAATTCCACTGGAACATGATGCCACGGATGCTTCCGGGAACCCCATCCTTCTTGCTTATGATTTTGACATGCAGCGAATCAACCGGTTCAATACCGGCTTAAATGTATACGGCAGATCCGGGAACCTGATCTGTTTCGATTTTCAGATTCCGGTCCTGAAAAAATACTTAACTGCCACAATCCATTTCTCCAGTATTGACCTTTGCAAATTCAAAAGGGGGTTTTTACATGAACCGTAAATGGTGGAAGCTCATTTATATGCTTCCGATCACCTTCTGCACCCTCTATGCAGGAGGCTATGTTGCTCAATTTATCCGCAACTATCAGACCTGGGAATCTGCCGGCAATTTTGCCGGAAACGGAACTGCCCCGCAGATCCCCTCCCCGCACCCGCTCGCCTGTCTGGATGCCCTGACTGCTTTCCCGTACAATCTGTATGGGATTTTTCTATGTCTGGCAGCTTTTGGACTCCTGACCTTCCTTCTCATGCGTATGGGATTTGACCGAAACGGGGAAATAACAGACCGGGGCCGGAACCTGAATTATTCCACAAAGGGAACCTATGGGACTTCCGGTTTTATGACTTTGGAGGAAATGCATCAGGTACTGGAGCTTACGAATGATGTCAAGAAACACAAGGGAACCATTCTTGGAAAACTGAACGGAAAAGCCGTTTGTCTCCCGAAGGATACCCGCATGAACCGGAATATTGCCGTTTACGGTGCCAGCGGTTCCATGAAAAGCCGGGCCTTTGCACGCAACATGATCTTCCAGTGTGTTGCCCGCGGGGAAAGCCTCATCATCACCGATCCAAAATCGGAATTGTACGAAAGTACAGCCACTTACCTTGAGAATGCCGGATATATCGTGAAATCCTTTAATCTTGTAAACCCGGAAAACTCGGATAGTTGGAATTGTCTGGGTGAAATTGGCGGACAGGAAACCATGGCACAGGTATTTGCTGATGTCATCATCCAGAATACCGGTTCTGCCAAAGGCGATCACTTCTGGGACAATGCCGAGATGAACTTATTAAAAGCTCTGATTCTCTATGTGGATCAGGGATTCCCACCGGAGGCAAAGAATATCGGACAGGTATACAAACTCCTGACCATGAGTTCGGAAAAAGAACTGAACAGCCTCTTTGACCTGCTTCCGGTCTCCCATCCGGCAAAAGTCCCCTACTGCATCTATAAGCAGGCAAGTGACACGGTACGTTCCGGCGTCATCATCGGACTCGGTTCCAGACTTCAGGTATTCCAGAACAAGCTGATCCGCCAGATCACTTCCTATGATGAGATCAACCTGACGCTGCCGGGAAAAGAAAAATGTGCATACTTCTGCATCACTTCGGATCAAGACAGCACTTTTGATTTTCTTTCTTCCCTGTTTATGACCTTCGTATTTATCAAACTGGTCCGTTATGCAGACACCTATGGGGAAGATGGAAAACTGCCGGTTCCGGTACATATCCTGGCTGATGAGCTGGCGAATACGGGAGCAATCCTATCGCTCAACAAAAAGATTTCCGTGATCCGAAGTCGAAACCTCAGTATTTCCTGCATTTTCCAAAACCTGCCTCAGATGCAGAACCGGTATCCCTTAAACCAATGGCAGGAAATCATCGGGAACTGCGACACTCAGCTATTTTTAGGCTGTACGGATGAGGTAACTGCTACATTTATCTCTAACCGCTCCGGTGATGTGACCGTTGGTGTCAGCAGCGAAGCCAAACAATTAAATAGCTGGAGGGTATCCGATTATACACCGGAATACCGCCAGACCAGATCCATCGGGAAACGAAAGCTCTTAACTCCGGATGAGATCCTGCGGCTCCCGCTGGATACTGCACTGATTATCCTGCGTGGTCAGAAGGTACTGCAGGTAGAAAAATACGATTACACCCTGCACCCGGATGCCCAAAAACTCATTCCCCGGAAGGCTTCCGAACATATTCCGGAATGGAGAAAAGGAGCATGTAGTGAAGAATATACGTACACTCCAACTATTCCTGCTTCCCACCCGAAAAAAACCGCTTCTTATGGAAAGCAGAAAAAGAAAAAAGCTGAACCGCACTTTGACCAGCAAAGCGTTTATCAGGAACCTGGCTATCACGATTTCCCGGATGACTTCTCAGCAGATAACTATTCGGATCACACAGACATGGTTCCTTTAGATAAAGATTCTATCATGTCATAATTTGAAAGGAGACACTATGATGCCAAACGAAACAACCAACACACCTATTTTAACTCTGGATTCCGATGCGAAGCTGGAAACAGCCCAGTCCATTTCAGACCTTACCTGGCATGAGATCCAGAATGCCTACCGTACCCGCCGGATCTTAACCGGAATGCTTGGCGGTATCGAGAAAACAGAAAACGGCAGCCTCATTGCCGTGGTTTACTACAAGGATTTCCGTACTGTCATCCCAGTAACTGAGATGATGATCCATCTCATGCAGGATGAAGCACACGATTATGGGGAGCTTGCTCTGCGGCAGAACAAAATCCTCAACAATATGCTTGGATGTGAGATTGATTTTCTGATTAAGGGATTAGATCCGAAGACACGCAGCATTGTCGCCAGCCGGAAAGAAGCGATGCTGAAGAAACGCCAGATCTTCTATCTGGATAAAGATGCTTCCGGAATGCCGAAAGTTTATGAAGACCGTATCGTGCAGGCAAGAGTCATTGCTGTTGCGGAAAAGGTAGTCCGGGCAGAAATTTTCGGTGTGGAAACCTCCATTCTTGCCAGAGACCTGTCCTTCGACTGGATGGGTGATGCCAGAGAACGCTTCCAGGTAGGCGATCACATCCTGGTACGCATCCTGGATGTGCGGGCAGACTCACCGGAGCAGGTCATTGTCCACGCAGATGTCAAAAGTGTGGAAGGCAACACCAGCAAGGAAAACATGAAAAAATGTAAGATTCAGGGAAAATACGCCGGAACTGTGGAAGACATCCATAAAGGCACCGTCTTTGTCCGGCTCTCCATCGGTGTCAATGCCATTGCCCACTCCTGCTATGACAGCCGGACAGTCGGGAAAAAGGATCAGGTATCCTTTGTGGTGACGCATATTGATGAAGAGCGTAATGTTGCCCTCGGCATCATCACCCGCATCATCAAGCAGACCATATAAGGCTTCCACCTTATTTTTAAATAGCTTTTTTTCATATACAGCACCAATTAGTCCAGCAAATACTCACGATACAGCTACATAAGGTGACAGAATAAAGTATTTTTCAGACCATTACCTTATTGTACTGAAAACGGTAACGTGTTATACTGATTCGGTATTACTGAACCGGAAAGACGGATGCATTTCGATTTTGCCCTCTAGTATCCAAGGAGGGTGATGCCCATGAATACAATGGAAGTATTGACTTTACTATTGGTAATTTTTGCGGCTTTGACTTATATAGATCGACATAATAAGAAATAGCATCCACGACCCTAGGAAAGTTTTGGATGCTATGACTTATACATAGAATATAAAATTTAACTGAGGGCATCAGATTTTGCATCTGAATACCTTTCTTGAGTTCATTATACACTGGGGGATTTGAGAAATCAAGTCCCCCTTTTTATTATGACATTGATTAGTATCTGCATTAAACATCAGAAATTTATATTCTTACTCACTGAAACGAATTCTCTCTATCAATGAATCTTTCCTTACTGACTTTGCAATGAATATTGCCAATAACATCTGTATCACAAACAATGTTAAAATTATAATAATAGCTGCTGTTACCGGATAATGGTATGTGCTGATATCAAACATTCCTGTACGCTTTGCATATAAAAACAACGGATATCCTGCAAGACTTCCCACTCCGATACTGATAATAAGAGTGCCTACTGTATAGAATATACCTTCCAACTGGAGCATCTTCATCAACTGACGGTCCGACATTCCGATTGCCTGCATCATGCCAAGCTCCTTTTTTCGCACATGGACACTATTGATCATTGTGTTAATCAAGTTCATAATGCTGATTGCTGCCAGAATGATGATAAATGCATAACATGCACCTCTAGTCATCTGTATGGCATTTTCCCATGTATCGTACTCATTCTTCCAGGTACGCATCTGCAGTCTGCCTGATCCATCCACAATAGCCTGTAGAGATGCTTCCAGTGCCTCATCATAATCCTTATCTGCAATCACCTGAAAATAGCTGGAAGAATTATTTATGGTAAGTTTCTCTGCCCCTTCTTTTGCCATGATAAGACAGTTATAGTTTGTCAGACCTGTTCCATATTCACCAATTGCTGCCACTTCAATCTCTTTTTGAAAGGTATTATCTCCATCATGAATATTGAGTTTCAGCTTATCTCCCACTTTAATATCTGGATACCAGTGAAGTAGCGCGCGGTCCAGAATCACTTTATCCCCGGATTTCAATTCCTCGTATGTGACATTGCCTTCAGTGATTCCTTTTTTCAGCTCTTCTGCGTATTCTTCCGGCACTCCATTGATAAATTCGGTTCCAATTTTTTCTTCAAAAGGTCCTCCTGATACCTTCAACGCGGTAAACACATCTACCCGCTCAACACCGTCAAGCTCCTCTATCTGCTGCTTTAGTCCTTCATTTAATGGATTATTCTTTTGAACCTCCGCCCATTCATATTCAGGATGCTCTTTATTCCCGGATTCCACAATTGGAGAAATCTCATATTGCCCCACAATCGAACTCTTTGCACTTTCCATCGGATTTGCACAAGACAGCACCGTTGCTACCATCATGACAAATATTCCGGTAACGGCCATAGATACAATCGTGATAGTACTCTTCTTTTTATTCTCTGCAAGATTTCTCTTGGTCAGTCGTCCGATATTCAGAAATTGATATCCCTTCCTGCTGCTTTTCTGTCGCTTACTGCCTCCCTGGTAACGCATAGCTTCTATTTCTGATACCTTCGCCGCCATACGCATAGGCTTCATCAGTGACAGATACACTGTACACAGAGTCACTGCAATTGCCAACAGATAAATCCACCAATAATAAAGTTGGACTTCTCCTTTAGCTACAACCTTGTATGCCTCTGTTATAAGTACGTTTGAATCCTTTGCATGTTCTACAAACTGGAGAAGTACAACTTTCACAGCAACTGTTCCGATCAAAAGTCCTATCGGAATGGCAAACAACGCCACTCCCATTCCCTCTCTTAGTACGATTTGTCTAAGCTGCCGTTTCGTAGCCCCGATTGCCTTTAACTTTCCAAATTCCCGAACCCTCTGGTTCATAGATACATAATAAACACTATAAATTGTGATAATGCCCGCCAATACAACAATAAGCATGATTCCTACAATCACCGGAATTGTAGCCGGATCCACATAATTTGCTGCAAGATACTCTTTATTAATATTCATGTCATCCTCGGAAATCCCGAACTGTCTGGCAATATTCTGTATCGTCTCTGTATAATCTGCAGTCGTATTTCCTTTCTGTCCATTCACCTGAAGTAAAAACCGATATTTCACCTGTTCTACCGGTATCTCCGCTTTCAGAAAGGCCTCTGAAACCAATGATGTATATTGTTTTTGTTCTTTGCTGCTCTCATTATCTGCTAAAAAACCACAGATTCGAAAGTCTTTCTCCTTCGTATAATCCAGTCCGTCATCTTTCAGAATCTGATAAGGTACTGTGATAGTGTCACCGATTTTCCCATTCTGTCCTAATGCTTCCAGTATTCCTTTTGAAACCACAATATCATTTTCTTTCTGCGGAAGTTGCCCCTCTTTCAGCTTCACTTTATAAAGTTCCATCCCTGTTCTGTCCATATACATCATGGAAACCGTCGCATCTTCCAGATTCATGTACCCCGCATCGCTGCGGAGTCCGTAAGTTTTCACATCATGATGTGCCGCCAGTTTCATAACTGTACTCTCGTCCACGTTCCGATAAAGGGCATGCCATGTTGGATAAATCTTATTGATTACCGCAAAGTTCACTTCCACCATATCTTTTCCGATTGATGGGATTACGAACAGCAGTAATGTTGTCAGGATAATGGCAATTCCAATCAGTATGTTTTTGCTCTTATAATGCCGCATATTGCAATATGCAACTCTGGTCGTCATCTTCATTATCTTCTCACCGCCTTGCCATCTTCAATGATAATCATTTCATCCGCCATCTGGGCAATCGTTTCATCATGGGTAATCATGATAAGCGTCTGCCCGAAATCCGACACGCAGCTTTTCAATAGGCTCATAACCTCTAGCTCAGTCTGGGAATCAAGGTTTCCCGTCGGCTCATCCGCCAAAATTATCGCCGGTCTTGTCACCAATGCCCTGGCTATCGCAGTTCTCTGTTTCTGTCCACCAGACAAAGCAGACGGCATCGCATCTTTCTTATCCTGCAGTCCGATTTTTTTGAGAATATCTTCCACTTCCCGCGGCTTTACCTTGCGATTATCAAGTCCCAGCGGAAGAACGATATTCTCCCACACATTCAGCGATGGAATCAGATTAAAATCCTGAAAGATAAATCCTATCTTCTTTCTTCGAAACTGTGCCAGTTTATCATCTTTTCGAGAATAGATATCGGTTCCATCAATCCATACTTTGCCGGAATCCGGTCTGTCAAGCCCTCCAATCAGATGCAGAAGTGTAGATTTTCCGGAGCCGGAACGTCCTACGATAGCTGTAAACTTGCCTCTCTCTATCTGTAAACTTGTATGATCCACGGCTCTCACCTGATTCTCGCCTTCTCCATAATACTTTACTAGATCTTCTACTTTTAAAATACTACTCATATCTTCAAGTCCCCTTTCCATTTCATACCCCTACTATAACATTCCTGCATTACAAAACCCTTACAACAACCATAACAGTTTTGTAAGGGTTCCGACTATTCTCCTATTATGAGCGGCAGTGTCACTTTAAATATCATACCTTTCTCAGCCTTTCTTTTGGCTGCTATTGTCCCCCCCTGTTCTTCTATGATCTTTCTGGCAAGATACAGACCGACACCCGCTCCGTCTTTTACCTGTTCCTTTGCTTTCCTTCCCCGGTAAAATCTCTGATAGATCTTATGCAGTTCCTCCGCAGGAATGCCCATTCCTTCATCTTCTACTTCAATAAGCACATTGCTTGCTAGCTCCTGCGTCCTCACTGTAATCGTTGTATGTTCCGGTGAATATTTGACTGCATTCTCAAGGATATTCGTTAATGCTTCTACCGTCCATTTTGAATCATGGTTCACAACTATATCATCATCCATCTCCACCTGAATGGAAATATCTTTTCCTCTTGCCTTCATATAAATCTGACTGACAGCCTCTGTTAGCGTTTTCTTCAGGCTTTCATGAAGCGAATGTATCTGGATCATATGTGTTTCCAGCCTTGAAAGATTTACCAGTTCATTCAAGAGCTGTTCCAGTTTGGTAAGTTCCTGTGATTCCTGCTCCAGAAACTCCCTCTGTTCTTCTCCTGTAACCCGATTTTCTGCCACCAGCTCATGACTCATCCGGAGTGATGCAAGCGGAGTCTTCAACTGATGGGAAATATCTGTAATCAGACTCTTCGTACCATTTTCTTCCTGCTCCAGACGTTCCTTCAAATCTTCGAAATATTGCCCCAGCTCCTTTACAGATTCCCACACCTTTAACCATTGTTCCGATTCTGATGTTTCTTCAGGATATGTTTGGAATTTTCCTTTTCTGAATTCCTGCAGACATTCATATAATTGCTGTAATTGTTCCTCATCACCGTATCTGCTCCAGTTTTTTCTTCGGTCCAGGTACAAGAACAGGCTACATACTATGACTCCCACTAGTAATCCAATTCCCCAGATAATCCTTATAACCACATCTGAAGATCCACTCCCTGAGTGATAACCATAAGTTTCTTCCAGCATCTGTACGACTCTTTCTATCTTCTGATCGTCCCGGTCTCTTATAAAATCTACTGTTCCTGACTTTTCCCAGATTGCAACTATTTCCCCTTCCAGTTCAGGATGTTCTGCAAGGAGCAGTGCTATCTGCGTTGCTTTCGCATTTTCCTCATACTTTGTTATCAGATACATTCCTACTGTAAAAAATACTGCAAAGATTACATATACGATAAAATACCGTTTTAATTTTTGTTTACCTTTCCGGTCCATATATATCCCAGTCCTCTCACATTCGCTATCTCTTCTGTTCCAAGTTTATTCTTCAGTCTGCTTATATTGACAGTAACCGTATTATCATCGACAAATTGACCGTCTATATCCCATACATGCTCCAGGATACTTTCTTTTGAAACAATCTGTCCTGCATTCTCCCAGAGATACAGCAACAGAGAGAATTCTTTCTTACTTAAAGTAACTGGTTCATCCCCTTTATACACCTGCATCGTTTTCATATGCACCGTAATCTCTCCGGAAGACATAATCTGTGCCTGTACCTTAGAAAGCCGTCTCATCAATGCGTTCACCTTCGACACCAAAGCCATCAGTGAAAATGGTTTGGTAATATAATCATCTGCCCCTGTATCATAACCATTTACAATATCTATTTCCTGATCCAAAGCCGTAAGATAGATAAGATATGTATCTCCACCTGCACGTACCATCCTTCCAAAATCCAGTCCTGTACCATCCGGCAATGTAATATCGCTGATAACAAGAGCATAATCTCCTTTTTGAAATGCTTCTTTTGCTTCCTTTATTGTATAAACCTGACGAACCTCATACCCTTCCCGTGAAAGTAACAGGGCAATTCCCCGATTTAGATTCAAGTCATCCTCCAGTAATAATATTTTCTGCATCAAATACTCCACCTCTATTTGTAATAACCTGTTCTTTTATCATATCAGTCCTATCTTTTGTCTACAATAAAAATAAAATTAACATACATACTTTTCCTTCATATGTTCAAGGATTTCACCGGATACTGCTTCAGAAATCGATCAATCCATTTCTGATTGCTTCTCTGTAACATCCGAAGTCTGGATAAAAGCTGTAGACAACTGCAGCTCTATGTTACTAAAGTCCTATCCATCAATACAGGAGTTATAGAATGCCGTGAAGATACCGTCAAATTCCATTTCAATAATATGTAGGCTGTCCATTGTGTGCTCCAGATAAGTCAGTGTTCCTCTATCCAAATCTATACTCGGCTTTCCTAGTGAGTTTGCTATTACATCTGGATTTGTAATTCCAAACATCTCCTTTATATCCGGCATAAGATAATCCACGATATCCGGCAGCCTTTTCTCATACGCCTGTGCCAGTTCAACTGCATGCTTCTCATAATCGGAATGTATACTGTCACAGACAAATTCAATCCCGTTTATTTCCATCTTATAGTAATCATTATTCTCATCATAGACAAACGCTGTACCCTTACTTTTTTTATTTTTTTCCAAAATCCCCATGATATATCTACACTTTCCCGGTTCTTCCGCCATACACAGTCTAAAAAACTGTAACTTAATGCTTACGTTTGTAAAAAATAACTCCTGCCAAAATCAATAAAATAATTCCAACTACAATCATAAAAATAAAATTATCACCATTTAACTTCCCTGCTATGAAAATAGAAGTCGGGCCATCCGCACCACCAATAACAGAAACGGCTGTGTTTTCTTTCTGCTTCAGTACAATGCCAATGACTGCCAATACAATTCCTAAAATTCCGGCTATGATTCCCAATCGCTTTTTCATTGCTACCACCTCAAATCATTTTTATCTGCTCAATCAAATGTAAATTGTTATGCAAGTATTTCTATGCAAATGAAGCATAGATAACCCATATTTCTGCAAACATTACCAATAAAAGTACACCATCTATCATCCAATTAAACTGAATGTCCGTTAAGAAAGTTTTTGAATGTGTCAGGCAATATTTTACTTTTTCTCGTCCAGTCAAAAAAGTGATAAGCACTTGTAATATAGGAAATAAAAATATTTGTATTTTTCTTCCATAATCATCCGCAATCCCATTTGCAAAATGTACTGGAATAATACTCGGTAAGAAAAATATACTTACAAGAGCAAGCAAAAATCCTATTATACAAATTATCCATGTGAATTTTCTAGTATTGATAAATTTCATAACAATCCTTCTTTCTGCTAAATTCAAGTTTTTCCAATACATAACACGTACTTACATTATACTCCTCACCAATGCAAACCTCAATTTATTCTCCATCCTTTTTCCCGTTATTAAGCTTCGGGCAGTAAAATGCCTTTACTTCCACCCCATCTTCCTCCGACTCAATTTCCACATAATAATCCCGGATAAAGTATCCCGCATTATGCTCCTGAATGGCGTACAGCTCCAATGTCTGAAAATCCACCAGTACCAGATCACGGGGCTTGGGTTTTTGCGTTTCCTCACAGAATACCTCCATGCTTTCCACCAGCTTATCCAGGCATTCCTGACACAGATGGTTCTGTACTTTTTTCACATCGAAGATACTATCTTCCCCGTAATCCACCGATACTTCGGAAATCCCGTAATCCGACATCTGCTCCGTATGGAAAAAGCAGCCGCCTTCTCCTGTCCCGGTATAACCCATATGCCCGTTTCCCTGCGGGCCGGTAAGATTCCCGTCCTCATCATGATTCCGGATATGCATATCCATCACATACCAGTGATTGGTACAGATCACTCCCAGATCGTCAAACTTCCGGAAATAATCCATCATACTCCGTTCATCGCTTCCACACAGCCAGCACTGTTTTGGATCTTTCAGCTTGCTTTCTACTGATTCAGGCACCTTTCTTTCTACCGGGTGATATTCCTGCTCCTGTGTTTTTTCAAGATAACCTGTCAGATCCAGCCGGCTGATTCCCAGTCCGATCAGAATTCCTGACGCACATGCCAATAATCCCACATATCCCTTTTTCATATTATAGTCATCCTTTAAGAATTAGTTTTATAATGCTTTTAGGATTACTATATCAAATCTTGCAATCACTTTCATCATAAATCGCATATTTTTATGTGTTTTATTGCATATACAGCTTTCAAAAAAACTGCCTGCGGCAATTTCGCAGACAGCTTCTATTTCATCATCTCTTCAATTATCACATCCAGCATCCGAAGCACGCTTTCCTGCTTCTTCGGTGTGAGCCTTTCCAGCTTTCCTTCCACTACAGAAGTATGTTCCATTCTGGTAAGAGGAATCACTTCCTTCAGCACTTCATTCGGTTCCGCACCTAATACATTCAACAGCTTTACAAATGTTTCCATCGTAGGTGTTTTCACTTCCCGCTCAATCGCACCCAGATGGTTGGTACTGATATCCACCAGTTCAGCCAGTCTCTCCTGCGTAATTCCTGCCTCTTCCCTGTACCTGCGGATTGCCTTTCCCATTCCTTTCACACGCACACCTCCTCCTTCCAGTATTCACTAACGCTTAAAGCATTAGTCATGTAAATCCAGTATAATTGGTTGCAAATCACGCTTACAGTATCCATAAGGATTGCATTTATAACGCTTTTAGCGTTGGTCACATTTTTGGCACTCCATCGTCTGTAACTGGCACAGTCCTGCGATTGTAGCGGTAATTTACCCATGTTAAAATTGATATTGTCAAAATTATATGCAGAACGAAACGCAGCACTGCCGTATGGGAAGCCTCTCCTGCGGCAAATAAGCTGCGTTTTTTCTGTAAGATAGGAGGATCTTTACAATTTCATACTTTGATTTAGGACGCAGCCTGCATTGACCGGGCTGCGTCCTTTCTTGAGGCAGGAAAACCATAAGCAAAGGCAGGGGAGGTAATTCTCCTGCCGCTCTTATAAAAAGGAGGTACTTTTACGTGAAACACAAACTGAAAAACGCTCCGCCGGACACAAAACGGCATGTCAATTATGGCAGATGCCTGTATGCTGCATTTCTGGCTGTCACAGTCCTCTGCGGATACACACAGCCGGTTTTTGCCGCTACCATCTGGACCAAAGCCAATGAGATCATGAAGGATGTCTATAACCAGATTATCCTCATTTCCACCATTGCTGCAGTCGTAACGGCATCGGTTGCCCTTCTGATGATGAATTTTTCCAAAAGCGGAAAAACCGTGGACGAATCACGTGCATGGCTCAAGCGTATCGTCATTACCTGGGCGATCTTAAACGGGCTTGGCTTTATCATGGCTTACATCACCCCGTTCTTTGCAGGCGGAAAATGGAACGGATAGACGAAAGGAGATGCCACTATGGGAATACTTGACGGAATCGTGGAATGGATTGCCGAACAGGTCATGAACATTCTGGATCTGATCACCACTTCAGTCCTCGGTGCTCTGGGCTGTTCCATGGATACGTTTCTTCGCTACTTTCCTGCTGCCGAGACCATGTATCAGGTCTTTCTGGCACTGGGCATCGGGCTGATCCTCTTAAACTGGGTATGGCAGCTCTTTAAAAATTACTTTATGGGAGCCGGTATCGAAGCGGAAGATCCCATTAAGCTGTCCATCCGTTCCTTCCTCTTTATCTTTCTCACCTTCTATGCGAAAGATATTGTGGATCTGCTCCTGAAGATTTCAGGAACACCGTACAACTGGATTCTGACGGAAGACCTGCCGCCTTTAAAATTTGCGGATTTTAACTCCGTAGTCACAGTCATCCTGGGAGTCTGTGCAAATGGGGCGGTAGCCATCATTGCACTGATTCTGGTACTGATTCTGGCGTGGAACTACATCAAACTGCTCTTTGAAGCGGCAGAACGCTATATTCTTCTGGGGGTACTGGTCTACACAGCCCCGGCAGCTTTTTCCATGGGTGCCAGCCAGTCAACCGGAAATATCTTCAAAAGCTGGTGCCGGATGCTTGGCGGCCAGTTCTTTTTGCTTCTGATGAATGCGTGGTGCCTGCGGCTGTTTACTTCTATGGTCGGCACCTTCCTTGCCAATCCGTTATCCCTATAAGAAAGGAGGACCAAAATGAAACTTAGAAAGAAACTCATACCATTCCTGGTACTAACTGCCTGTCTGGTACTGTTTTGCTCCATGCCGGTCTTTGCAGCGGAGCTTACGGAAGCAGACGTGGAAGCGGCAGTTGCCAGTCAGGGAAAGGAAGCGGTAACCGGAAATGTCTTCGTCTGGTTCCTGTGTGCCATTGCCTTTTTAAAGGTATCCCAGAAAATTGATTCTTTTCTGGCATCGCTTGGCATCAATGTCGGCAATACCGGAGGAAACATGATGGCTGAACTTCTGATTGCAGGACGGAGCCTGACCGGTTCCATGCGTTCCCATGGTGGTGGCGGCTACCACAAAGCCTCTTCTCCCGGAAGTGCGGCTGTCGCAGGAAGCTTCCTATCCGGCGGGCTTGCCGGGGCAGTGGGAAGACAGGTACAAAGAGAAGCGGTCAATTCCGCAACCGGTTATACCGAACACAGCAGTATCGGAAACATGCTCTACCAGTCATCCCTGAACAAAGGCGGAGACTTTGCCAATCAGGTCATCAGCAACATTGCACAGGGAAATTACGGTCAGGTAGGTTCCATCAAGGGAGCAGACGCACAGAAAGCCTTTACTTCCTATATGGGCATCAATCCGGGCGGCGGTTCTTCCTATGATAATGTAGAAATCGGTGGCGGAAGGATCACCGGTACCGAAACCGGAAGCTCCGGAAACCGGGATTTTGCCCTGTACCATGCCGACCAGTATGCAGCTCCTACTCAGGGCTCCTACTCTACGGTACAGTCCGTGGATGGTTCCACCTGGTACAAGCAGTATGCACAGGATACGGTCGAAAAAACACCATATACTTCCGGCAGCGGCAAAGTAGCCTACAATGAATCCATTGTCCAGAAACTGCCGCCAGCCCCACAGCGAAAGGAGCGTATGTAACATGCCAAAAACAGCCTTGATGGGCAGTCCTCTTGCTGTCATCGGTACAGTATTCCGGCACAGGCGCACCCTTGCGAAAACTGGAGCAGCCGTCGGCGGTGTACTGATGCTTCCCATTCTGTTCCTTGTCATGCTTCCGGGACTCGTCTTCGGAGACCTCTCTGAAAATACCGGAGCACTGACCAGCAACACGGTAATCAGTGAAAATATCCGGGCTTCCAATCAGGCAATCGTGGAGGTGCTTCAGGAAAGCCATGATGCACTGCTTGCTAAGATCAATGCGGAAATTGCCAGACTCCCGGAAGGAGATACTGCCTCTATCAGCGATCCTTACGCTTCCAGTATCATCGTAAATGCGAACCAGCTCATCGCACAGTTTTGTGCCAGCCAGGATGACTATAAAAATATAAATATCAGCAAACTCAAAAGCCTGATCCGGGAAAACGAGGACGGGCTTTTTTCTTATGACGTTACTTCAGAAACGGCCACGGTGGAAGTTCCGGCGGAAGAGGAAAATGCACCACCCAGAAAGGTTACTTTTACCCGCCATACCTACACGGTCAGCTATGCCGGAGATGCCTACTTTGCAGATCACGTCTTTCATCTGACCGATAAGCAGAAAAAAACGGCAGACAGTTATGTGGAAAACCTGACCATGTTCTTTGGCGGCTCCGCTTCCGGTCTTGCCATGGCGGTAGGTGTCAGCGATGAGGTGCTGGCTTACCGGGCTACCATCCAGCAGGTCGCACAGAAATACGGCATGGAAGCTTATGTGGAACTCCTCATGGCAGTCATGATGCAGGAAAGCGGCGGGCGTGGAAGCGATCCCATGCAGGCGGCAGAAGGCGGCTTTAATAAGAAATACCCCCATGTCCCCAACGGCATCACCGATCCTGCTTATTCCATCGAATGTGGGATTCAGGAATTAAAGTATGCACTGGATAAAGCAGGATGTACCGGACCTACCGACCTGGACCGCATCAAGCTGGCGCTTCAGGGTTACAATTACGGCTCCGGCTATATCGACTGGGCAATGGAACGTGACGGCGGTTATACCAAAGAAAACGCCATTGCTTATTCGGATATGATGTGTGCCCGTCCGAACTGGCATTATGACCGGTATGGGGACAAGGAATATGTGGAGCATGTTCTCCGGTATTATCAGATTACCAATACCGGCGGAAGCTATCCGGCAAACGGAATGCAGATTCCGCACTATCTCCAGACCGATTACGGGAACATTCCTTATGGCGGCGGCTCCATCGCATCTTCCGGCTGCGGGCCTACCAGCTTTGCCATGATCGCCAGCTACCTGACCGGGAATACCATTACCCCTCCGGATGCGGTGGCATGGTGCGGGAATTCCTATTACAAGCCGGGAGTTGGAACCTACTGGAGCTACTTTCAGGCTGCAGCCAGTCATTTCGGCTGTGGCAGCGTCACACAGACCAGCAATGCCAATACGGTACTTCAGGCACTCTCCGAAGGCTGTCCGGTCATCTCCTCTCAGCGGGCAGGACTTTTCACCAGCGGCGGACACTTCATCGTACTCCGAGGTGTTACGGCAAACGGCAAGGTACTGGTCAATGATCCCAATGACAGTGACGCAAAGAACTATATTAACCGTGAATTTGATATGATGTCGGAAATCCATGCTACGGCAAATGCCTACTGGATCTTCGACAAAAAATAAAGGAGCCATTATGAACAGAACAAAAGTGATTCTTTCCATTTTTCTGATGCTGTTTCTGCTGCTTGCCGGACTGGTTCTCCCCAGTTTCTGGAAAAGCCAGAAAAAAGAAGCTTCCGGAAACAAAGGCAGGGAACCGGCAAAGGAAACAACAGAAACAAATTCTGATACCCCCATGCCGGAATATCTGGATTTTGATGCTTTAAAAGCATTTTTCTCCGACAGCCAGATTGCTTCTCTCAAAGGGCAGTTTCCTGTCTACCTAAAAGAGTATGTCAAAAAAGAACAGACAAGCATCACCTTCCTGCCGGAAAAAACCAGCTACCCTACCGAAACAACCGTCTGCCTGATGTTTTCACTTTCCGATCAGGATACGCTTCCGGTTACCTATCACACCCCGACGGGTGTGTTTTTATTTGGAGAAGACGGGGTACAGGTCTCTGCAGATACGACTGTTTACGAAAAGCAAACCGATGATTCCCTGCCGTCCCTGACTTCGCAGGACATTGAACACCTGCAGGAAGGCGGGTATCCGGATACTTCTGACAGCCCGGAAGCTCCGGACACAGAATCCGGCAGTGCCTCTGTGCCTTCCGAAGATGCGAAAGATACGAAAAAGGAGGTGCAGCCATGACACAGCCAGAAGAAACACCGGTTTCCTTTATCCCTTCCAACTTCATTGAGAAAGGCAAGATCCTAAACGGAACTTTTGACATCCGCAATGCCATAGAAAGCATTGTTCTTTCCCTGGCAATCGGTATCCCTGTTTTCCACCTGCCGCTGTCCCTGACTGCCCGCATCATCATTCTCTGCATGACCGCACTTCCAGCGGCAATGGTAGCCCTGATTGGAATCGGCGGGGAGAGCATCACTGCCTTTTTGATGAATGCCCTGCGTTTTGTAGTGAACCGCAGGGTAATCTGGAGGTCCGACAGTCTTCCGGAAGGAAAGCCACGCAGGAAACCACGTTTCAAAGAGCCAAAGACAAAGAAACACCGGAAAGCAGAAAAAATGGCAGAGCCTTCCAAAGTAATGGCATCGGCTCCCCCACAGTCTGAACCGGACGCACCAGCTCCGCCAAAAAGTAAAAAAAAAGAACACCGGCAGTTTGATACCTCCACCAAGCGGGGCATCAAAAAACAGGCAAAGGAAGATATCCGTTATCTGAAGTGGGAGCAGAAAGAAGCCAGCCGACAGAAAAAAGAGGCGGCGAAACAGATAAAAATACAGAAAAAAACGGAAGCCCGGAGACGAAAGGAGGAAGAAAAACGGGCAGTTTCCGAAAAGCGGGCTGCAAAAAAAGAGCAGAAAAAAAAGGTGGTTTCCAAGGAGGACACCTCATCTGCCACGTCAAAACCCGTTTCCCGGAAAAAGCGAAAGAAAGACCAGACCTTGGAGGATTATCTTCCGGTGGAAAAAATCGCAAACGGAATCGTCTATACCACAGACGGACGGTACGTGAAGATCCTGGAGATTGAACCAATCAACTTTCTGCTTCGAAGTGCCAGGGAACAGCAGGGCATTATCTACAGCTTTATCAGTTACTTAAAGATCAGCCCTGTCAAACTCCAGATCAAGATGATCTCCAAAAAAGCAGACATCAATAAGCATCTGGAGCAGTCCCAGCTGGAGCTGGAGCGGGAAACCGATCCCCACTGTCAGGAACTGCAGCGTGACTACATCCAGTTTGTCCAGAACTTAAGTTCCAGAGAAGCAGTATCCAGACGGTTCTTTCTGATCTTTGAATATGAACCATTCAACGCAAACCGAAAGGAAGAGGAACGGGAAATCCTTGCTGCTCTTGAGACAGCCTCCCAGACCGCCAAAACCTTTCTATACCAGTGCGGGAATGAAGTGGTCTCCCATGACAATGAGGATGAATTTACTACGGATGTTCTCTACACCCTTTTAAACCGTACCCTTTGTACGGAGGTTCCGCTTTCGAACCGGATCAGCACTGTACTGTCCGCCTATACAAAGGAAAATCGCATGGAGGAACTGGATCACATCCGGATCAACGAGTTTCTCGCACCGGAAAGTGTGGATTTCAAGCACTCCCATTATGTGCAGATCAATGGGCTTTACCATTCCTACCTGCTTGTGCCGTCTGACGGCTACAAAAACCGGGTAACTCCCGGATGGCTGTCACTCCTTGTCAATGCCGGGGAAGGGATTGATATTGATTTCTTTCTCCAGAAACAGCCAAAGGACAAGATTCAGCAGCGTCTCGGTCAGCAGATCCGTATCAACCGTTCCAAATTAAAGGATGCGTCCGATACCAACACTGATTATGACGATCTGGATTCTGCCATCCGCTCCGGATATTTTCTGAAGCAGGGACTTGCCAACAACGAAGATTTCTATTACATGAATCTTCTCATCACCATTACTGCTTCCACGTTGGAAGAACTGCAGTGGCGGATTCAGGAAATGAAAAAGCTCCTGATCTCGCAGGATATGAACTTACACTCCTGCTACTTTTTACAGGAGCAGGGATTTTTATCCTCTCTGCCGCTGGCAAATCTGGACAAGAAGCTTTTTAAGCTGTCCAAGCGGAACGTACTGACTTCCGGGGCGGCAAGCTGCTATCCCTTCGTCAGCTACAGTATCTGCGATGATAACGGAATCCTCTTTGGGGTAAACAAGCATAACAATTCCCTGGTCATTGCGGATATCTTTGATTCCAGGCAGTACAAGAACAGCAACATCTGTATCTTAGGCTGTTCGGGAGCAGGAAAGACCTTCACCATGCAGACCATGGCACTAAGGATGCGAAGAAAAGGCATCCAGGTGTTCATCATCGCTCCGCTAAAGGGACACGAATTTTACCGGGCTGCAAGGAATGTCGGCGGAGAATTTATCCAGATCTCTCCTGCCAGTAAGAACTGTATCAACATCATGGAAATCCGGAAGGTAGACAATTCTGTAAATGAACTGCTGGACGGACCGACACTGGATGCCTCCGCACTGGCAGGCAAGATCCAAAGGCTTCACATCTTCTTCAGTCTGCTGATCCCGGATATGTCCCATGAGGAGAAGCAGCTTCTGGATGAAGCCCTAATCAAAACCTATGCCAGAAAAGGGATTACACATAAAAATGAATCCCTGACAGATCCGCAGCATCCGGAGCAGTACAAAAAGATGCCCATTCTGGAGGATGTCTACAATGTCCTGCTGGAAAGCGAGGATACCAAACGTCTGGCTCATATCCTGAACCGCCTGGTTCACGGTTCTGCTTCTTCCTTTAACCAGCAGACCAATGTGGACCTGACCAATAAATATACGGTACTGGATATCTCCGAACTGACCGGTTCCAGCGATCTTTTAACGGTCGGCATGTTCGTTGCCCTGGATTATGTCTGGGATAAAGCGAAGGAAAACCGTACCGAAGAGAAAGCCATCTTTGTCGATGAGGTCTGGCAGCTCATCGGTGCATCCAGCAACCGGCTTGCAGCGGAATTCGTACTGGAGATTGCCAAGATCATCCGTGCTTACTCCGGAGCCGGCATCTTTGCCACACAGGATTTAAACGACTTCTTTGCTCTGGATGACGGGAAGTACGGCAAGGGTATCATCAATAACTGCAAGACCAAGATTATCCTGAACATGGAGGATGAAGAGGCACAGCGGGTGAAGACTATCCTGCATCTATCGGAAACAGAAGTAATGAACATCACCCATTTCCAGCGGGGCAACGGTCTGATCTCAACCAACAACAATAACATCACTGTGGAATTTAAGGCTTCCAATCTGGAAAAGGAGCTGATTACCACAGATCGGCAGGAGCTTCTGGAAATCCTTGCGAAACAGAAGAAACAGGCTGTGTAACTTTTGGCAGCACTGACGCTGCCCTTTTCATTTGAACTTCAAGAAGGAGGAGACTTATGTTACAGACATACAAATCCTATACCAGACGGACGCTGGCTATGCTGCTGGCAGTCCTTGTCGCAGTCGGCGCATTGTTTTCCGGCAGTTTTCCGGTTCATGCAGCCGACGGCACCATCAGCTATAAGGCAGGTGCCAATATCCCTTACGGCAGCTATTTTACCTCCCGCATGAGCTTTGACGGGAGCAATACTGCCTACTGCGTGGAACCACTGAAGAAAACACCTTCCTCTGGTTCCTATTCCTATGACCTTTTAAGCCAGAACTCCCCGCTCAGAAAAGCGCTCTACTACTTAAACGGCGGTTACGGCTACGATAAAGTCGTCAAGGATAAATATTTCAGTGGCTGGAGTGATGATAACAGCTATGTCATCGGACATCTGGTTGTCGCTTACATCTATGCCGGTAATTCCGCTGACACCGGAGCTTTCCATGGCGCCCCGCAGTCCTATATTGATAAAGCACTGGAAGTAGCCAGTGCCATTCAGGGACTTCCGAACCCGCCGGAAGGCTTCCGGGCATTCATCGTTCCGGGACAGGGCAGCCAGACCATTGCCGGAAGCTGGTATCAGGTTCCAAACGGCTGGATCGAACTGAAAAAATCTTCTGCCAACGGAAGCGTATCGGACGGGAATCCGAATTACAGCTTAAAGGGTGCTGTGTATGGGATCTATCAGGGTGAGAAGCTCATCCAGAAACTGACCACTGATGAAAACGGGTATGCCAGATCCGGCGAACTGGAGGAAGGCGATTATACCATAAAAGAGCTCTCTGCTTCCAAAGGCTACATTGTAGACACCAAAGCTCACAAAGTCACCGTAAAAGCAGAACAGACTTCTGCTGCAAACGTAACAGATATTCCGCAGAATAATCCCATGAATCTGGTGCTTGAAAAGCTGGATGCCGAAACAAAGAAAGCCTCCCCACAGGGAGCAGCTTCCCTTGCAAACGCAGAATTTACAGTCAAGTTCTATACCGAGCAGTCTGACAGTGATCCTGCGGAAGCTGGAAAGAAACCGGCACGTACCTGGGTATTAAAAACAGATGTTTCCGGAAAGATGCATTTTACCAAAGATTCCTTTGTAAGCGGCGATGCCTTTTACTATACCAGTGATGGCAAGACCGTCTGTCTTCCGCTCGGTACCATAACGGTACAGGAAAGCAAAGCCCCTGCCGGATACCAGCTCAATCCAACTGTCTTCGTACAGAAAATTACAGGTGACGGTAAGCAGGAAATGGTTTCGGTATACCAGTCTTCTACCATAGAAGAATCTGTCATCCGTGGCGGAGTGAAGATCCAGAAACGTGACAGCGAGACCGGAGAAGCAAAACCGCAGGGTTCTGCCACTTTGGAAGGTACTGTCTTTGCGATCACTACGTTAAATGAAAATCCGGTATTAGTAGACGGAACATCCTACACGAAAGATCAGGTTGTCCTTACACTTACTGCCGATAAATCCGGTTCTGCTGCAACTGCAAAAGATGCTCTCCCATTCGGACATTACCGTGTGGATGAAACAACTGCACCTTCCGGTTATCTGAACAGCGGAAAGATCTCTGTAGAATTTGACATCACAGAACAGGGAAAAATCGTGGAACTGACTGCAAAAGACAATTCCATCTCCAATCAGGTCATCCGCGGGGATCTGGAATTTGTCAAGATTGCTGACGGCAGCCAGAACCGTCTGGCAAATGTGCCATTTAAGATCACTTCCAAAACAACAGGCGAAAGCCATGTGATTGTGACAGATGCCAACGGTTATGCCAGCACTTCCTCCAAATGGAACAAACATACCGCAAATACCAACCGGGGTGAGTCTTCGGAAGACGGCATCTGGTTCGGCACCTCCAAACCGGATGATTCCAAAGGCGCTCTCATTTACGATACTTACACTCTGGCGGAACAGCGTTGTGATTCCAACAAAGGCATGGATCTTTTAACCTTTGAAGTCAAGGTTTATAAGGATTCTGTTCTGATACAGGTTGGAACTCTGACCGATGATGCCATTGAGATCGGCACGACTGCTCTGGATGCCGAGACCGGTACACACATGAGCCAGCCGGCAAAAGAAGTGACCATTGAAGACGTTGTGGAATACGAAGGACTGAAAAAGGGCCAGAAATACAAACTGACTGGAACCTTAATGGATAAAAAAACCGGGGAACCAATCCTTGTGGATGAAAAACCGGTGATTTCTGAAACTGAATTTACTGCAAAGAAATCCTCCGGCTCCGTCAAAGTAACCTTTACCTTTGATGCAACTTCCTTAAAGGGAAAAACAACCGTTGTCTTCGAGGAATTATATCAGGATGAGATGCAGCTTGCAGTCCATACCGACATCAACGATGAAGACCAGACCATCTATTTCCCGGAAATCAAGACTACTGCGAAAGATGCGGACACGAACTCCAATATTTCCTGTGCAAAGGAAGAAATCACGCTGGTGGATACGGTTTCCTTTAAGGGGCTGGTTCCTAACCAGAAATATGAAGTGACTGGAACTCTGATAGATAAAGAAACAAAGAAACCAGTCGAAGCAGACGGAAAACCGGTGACAGCAAAAGCATCCTTCAAGCCAAAAGAATCCGCTGGTACGGTAGATGTTACCTTTACCTTTGATGCCAGCTCCTTAAAAGGGAAAACAGTAGTTGTCTTTGAATCCCTGGCTTACAAAGACAAGGAAGTTGCCGTACACACAGACATTGCGGATGAAGGACAGACTATTTACTTCCCGGAAATCAAAACCACTGCAACAGATGCTGCTTCCGGCACACACTATGCAAAACCGGAAAAAGAACTGACGCTTACAGACCTTGTGGAATACAAAAACCTGATCCCAGGCAAAGAGTACAAGCTGACAGGAACACTCATGGATGCGGAAACCGAAAAACCTTTCGATGTGGATGGCAAAGCTGTGACTGCAGAAACAAGTTTCACTCCGGAAGAAGCTAACGGCAGCGTAGAGCTTTCCTTTACCTTTGATGCCTCTGCACTTTCCGGAAAAACGCTCGTGGCATTTGAAACAATGACTTTTGAAGATCACGAAGTAGCGGTACATGCGGACATCAAAGATGCCAACCAGACCATCTACTTCCCGGAAATCAAAACCACAGCCAAAGACGGCAGTGACGGGGATCAGGATGTCTCTGCTTCCAAGGAAGCGACTATCGTAGATACGGTCACTTATCATGGTCTGATGCCTGGATCTGAGTACAAAGTCATCGGAACCCTGATGAATAAGGAAACCGGAGAGGCTTTGTTAAAAGACGGAAAACCAGTTACCGCTCAGGCAGAATTTAAAGCAGAAAAAGCTGGCGGCTCTGTGGAAGTTACCTTTACCTTCGACGCTTCTGCTCTTGCCGGACAGGATGTGGTTGTCTTTGAAAAGCTCTACTATACAGACGGAAAAACCGAGCATGAGATTGCTTCCCATGAGGATCTGAAGGATGAAGGTCAGACCGTACACATGACGGAGCTTCCGAAAGAACCGGAGACGCCTCCGGTAGCTCCGCCTGTAAAGACCGGCGATGAGACGCCGCTTCTCCTGTATGCCGGAATCGCCATAGCTGCACTTGCAGGTGCAAGTGTCCTGGGCATCGTTTACTTCAAACGCAAAAAGAAACATCAGTAACTCATAACGAAGACTCCTGCAGGCAGCTCCCACATGGAACTGCCTGCTTCTTTAGTAGGTGATGAATATGAAACACCCCCACTGCAAGACAGATGCCAAGCACATCCGTCATTTTCTGAACCTCTGTGAAGGGAACTGGCACTCCTGTATCTACGTCTGGTGCCGCACTTGTAACGCACAGGAAAGCTGTGAGAACTCTGGCTTTTTATTCCATCCGGATGAAACGGGAAGCCCCTGCATCCTCCCTCTTTCAGATGCAGCGCTTTTGTTTCCCCGGATACCGGAGCCAACCGAATGTACCGGAAGCATGAGCATTGCTGCTTTTACAGAGCTTTATCTGCCCTATCTGGCCGCTCAGAAGCTGCCTTTAAAGCCATGTCCCATTCCGGCACTGCTCCGGCTTCAGGAGAACCAGCAATATGACTGGTAACAAAAAGTTGCACTTTCAGGCTCTTATACGTACAGGATATGTAAAGAAAGGAGGCACTGCCTATGTTAAACGTAATTTCAATCATCCAATGTATCGATCAGGTCTTTACGAACCTGATATTTATTCCCATGATTTTTGTCCTGTATGTGAAATTCCGTCCGAAAAAGCCATGGACCAGAAGGCGCAGGAACACTTACCTGCTCTGTCTGGTACTGATCAGCTTATTCCTGCTACGGATTTTCTGTGAGAAGTTCATCTTTACACCGGTTAATTATCCACGTTTCACAGACAGCGGCTTATTCCCGCTCATCCGAGCAATTTTCTATCCCGGCATCTGAAAAATGGGGATTCGTGCCATTTAGTCCGAATCTGGGATCAGTATCCGCTTGCGTCCTATGGGAATTCATCACCTGCTTACTTACAATATAAGTATACAGTACGTACTGGTTATTCACGTACACGTTACGTATCGTGTATGTACAAGCGAGGTGAAAACAGATGAAGAAACCAAAAATCATCCGCTGCCCTTACTGCGGCGGAACAGCAATATTAAGAGATGCATCCTTTGTATATGGAACGCATTCTCATGGCGGACAGGTTTATGTCTGCTCCCACTATCCATCCTGCAATTCCTATGTCGGGGTACATCCGGGAACCAAGATACCAAAAGGAACGCTCGCCAACCGGGAGCTTCGTCAAAAGCGGATTCAGGCACATCGAATTTTCGATCAGATCTGGCAACAGGGCATCCTTTCCAAACCGGAAGCATATCGCTGGGTGGCAGATAAGTTCTGTCTGACAGATAAGCAGGCTCACATCGGACAGTTCAGCAACTATATGTGCGACCAGCTCATTCGGGAATCCGCAGATGTTTTAAAGAACAACCATATTCCCTTCCGCCTCCGGGCAGCCAGCTGAAAGGCGGTGATTGATGATGACCTTACCACTAAATAAAAAGCAAAAACAACTGGTGGAAAAATCCATGGATCTGGTTCCGATCATGATTCGTTCCATGACCCGCACCGCTGCCTATGTAACTGAGGAAGAACAACAGGAATTATGTCAGATTGGATATCTGGCTTTGTGCCGGTCGGCTGTCGGATTTGAGGAAGGAAGATCATTCCAGCCTTATGCCAAAACTATCATCCGTCATGCCATCTTTGACTACTGGCGGAAAATTGCCCGTGACCGCTCCATGCTCTGTTCTCTGGACGAAGCATCATCTGAAGATGAACATCTCCATTATCGTGATTTGTTTTCCTACGAGGATACACAAACAACTCACCCGGAAAAGGACACAAACCAGACCTTGCTTCTTGAGCATTTAACCCAGCTTGGCACCGGACAGTCCTCAACTATTCAGAAGGGAATTGTAGCCCTCTATCTGCAACAGCAGGGATATACCAGCTTTGACTTGGCAAAACACTACCAAGTACCAGCCAATCGTGTACGGGCATGGCAGAGCAAAGCACGGAAACTATTACAGCAGGATGATGCACTCTATGCACTTCTGACTTAACCTTGAAGGAGGGAACTTTTATGCTGACACTTTATACTGCTGTCGGAACCTTAAAATTTCAAAAAACGACAGGCGGAAAATCCATTCCTCTTGTAATCAACGATGGACAAGAATATGGACTATCGGATGACGAGCTGCTGCTCTGGAGCTGTCTTGCCTTCCAGATTCTGACGCTCCATGAACTCCAGGATGCCTATACCCTGCGCCAGATACAGAAAGAAGGTCCGAAAGGCTTATCCTTCCAACACTATCTGAACCGACTTTCCTTACGCGGTCTGGTTGTAAGCGGAATTGGACTGACAGGGGTGGATGCCTTATATCGCCTTCTCGGCAGTCTGACCATTATTCCCTTGAAGGATACCTTTCCCATCCGGCTCTTTGGCTGCGTTCAGCTTTATCTGGAAGGAACTATTGGTGCAAAAGAGTTTGGCAGATATTTAAAGAAGAAACCCTCTTCACCGATGGAAGATACCATTCTGAAGCTGGCTGATAAGGTATCCCTCACGACCGCTGAGCTTGTCACAAGTATGGAGCAGGAAAAAGTAATCCACAACGAATCGGATATTATGGATGAGTTATACACAGAACCGGAGACAACTTACCAAACACTTGTGGATGATGTCCAGATTCACCATACCCAGTATCCAGTGCTGCAGGCTATTGCTAATTTGTACCTGAATAAACAAATCACATTTCATACATGTTAAAGGAAGGAACCTTATGCCAAAACCATTTTTCACAAAGCTGGTTGCCATCAGTGCAATCGGCTTTTTCTGTGTACTTTTTGGGTGCATCTTCGGGATCGCCACCCATGACCGGCTCTTTATCCTCATGAGCCTCCTCATCGGAATCTGCAGCATCTTGCGTGCACTCAGTTTCTACCACCTGATCCATACACATGCTTATCTGTCACTGGACGTAAGCTGCACGAAACGGGAACAGACACTCTTCGGGAAAAACCAGCAATATTGGTTTGCCAGTGATAACGGAAAGGAATACGCCTTCTCACTGGAAAAGAATATCAAACTCCTAGAGGGACATCGGTATCGGCTGTACTTCCGGAAACCACAGCAGGGAACAGGGCAATCGATGCCATGTGCCGGAGATATTCTCGGATATGAAGAACTCACCGATCAACTGCCGGAACTTCCGGATACATCCGTTTAGATAGAAAATGAGCCGCCCGTACTGCATCACCCCTACAGTTCTGGCGGCTCATTTTATTATAAATAACCTCTCTTATTTCTATCAAACAATAGTGTTTGTATCCGCTTCAATGCCATGAGCATTTGCTGATGTGTGATAAAGAAGTAATAGAAGTGTAAAAAATTTTGCCGTTCCT
>ERZ857965.751-NODE-751-length-41265-cov-4.127008_pt1 | contig 41265 bp, 33 predicted proteins | sample MGYA00519758_ERZ857965 | MGnify/ENA primary metagenome ERZ857965 (study PRJEB31778, sample SAMEA3449381) | human gut metagenome | biome: human gut; feature: human-associated habitat; material: faeces | place: United Kingdom | collected 2010/2012 ... | reverse complement strand
TGCGCAATTGGCTGTTAATGTTTTCGGTATATGCATTAGACAGCTTTCTATCGTTATACGGGCGCAGAAATGAATTGAGGATTTCCTCTTTCCATGTAAAAAGTATATTTGTGAATTCCTCATATTGTGTAATTCCACAGCGCCTGAATCTGTCTGAAATTTTATCGTAATGTGCAGCAGCTTCTTCATAAGAGTATTCCCTGTTCATTCTGCGATAGCTTTCTTTTAATTCATAAGCCTGTTTCAGCACCGGAAATGAATCAAACAGCATATCTTTTAAATCTCTCCTGTTAAGCCATGTGTGAAATCGCCGGTTATATACACGCTTATTATCAAGGTTGACATTGTAAGTAACAAGAAGCCGGCTCCATTTCTTAAGAAGATAATATGCATTGGAGCCATATTCACACTGATTCATAAGATCAATCCTGAGCTGGTCAAAATTGCTATGAAGATGCTTTACAACATGAAACGGATCTACAGCGATAATGCAGTTTGGGAAATATGTTTTTGCCGCATCTCTGTAAGGTTCCCACATATAAATGGTCACATATTTGACTTTACACCGCTGTTCTTTTGGAAAGCCGGAGATGTAAAGCGACAGATTCATTTTGCTTCTTGAATCAAGAATGTCATAAAGCGAGTGTTTTTCGTTATCAACAAGTATGCACAGATAGCCGGAATTGCGGCGGGACAGTTCCTTTGAATGCAGTTCGTCAATTCCAAGGCATTCAGGGAGAGTGCGGGCAGGGATTGTGATGTATGAATCAATATATGTACTTAGCTGGGTGGAGGATATATCAAGTTCATCAGAGATCATGGAGAGAGTGTAATTGAGATTGGCAAGGAGTCTCATAGCGTTTTGCAGAAGAAGAAAAGATGAATTGAAACCGGGAAAAGAAAAAGGATTTTTTTCTATGGCGGTTTTATTGCATTCTTTGCAGATATATCTGTTTGCATTGTAGCGGATAATGCCTGAATGATTCCTGATGGCAGGGTGTTTGATTAACCTGAGCTTATGCCCATGCCCAATCATTTTTCCACCGCAGTAAGGACAGGTCATAGGCTTGCGTACCAGAGTTATATTGTAGTAGATTGTATCACCGTCAGTGATAATGTCCGACTTTTTTATATCGGAGTTGCTTATATTAAGCATTATTGTGGTAAAATCGATATTAGGAATAGTGAATTCCTCCCTTCATGTGAGATTTTTCTATTAAGCAAGATAATCATAACAAGAAGGGTATTTCTTTACCCACACAATAATTTAAAGTTCACCCACACCCACACGATAATTTAGAGCGCCATAAAATATACATACTGGCATACTATATTTCTCCCGGTAATACAAGGTGTTTATGGCAGATACGCATTTTGCCGAAATAGAGGAGCAGTTTGATACGCATAACATACTTCTTAAGTTCACTGTGAAATCAGATAGATAGACAGCCGCAAAATCCTTAAAAAGCATAGTTGAACACTATTTCTCTTTAATCAGAAAATTCCTTTTCCACTCTGAAGCCTCTTTCCTGGTTGCAAACCCGCGTTTTTTCTTTTGCTTTCCCTCTCCAATTATTCGGTATAGTAAAACCTGCAGAACCATGTTCCACGCTCTTTGTCTTTAAAAGCAACCATATAAATTACCTCCATGTTTAAAAAATTAATATGGGCTATTCTACCACAGGTAATATGGTACTGATTTGGTACCATAAGTCGAAAATTGTGACAGAAAGGCAACTGAAATGAGCGAAATTGAGGCAAAATGTTCTGATTGCGCCGCAGGCACAGGCAGGGGGTAAAAAATGCAGGAAAAAGGAAGTCAGAGGGAATTTGTGGTTTGGAGATAACAAATAGGGCATAATTACAGGAATAATGTAAATATTTATGGAAATGATTGAAATAGTCTGAACAAGGTAGTAAAATATCAATAAATATATCTCAATAGGGGGATATAGAGTAAGTACATATATTCAAGGAAAGGACGATTAAGACATGAAAAAGATTTTAGCCATACTGCTTACAGTATGCATGGTAGTATGTATGATACCGGGGGCAGCGTTTGCTGGTACGCCTGCTGGGTGGTCAACGCAGATAAGCGATGCAAAAGCATATAACGAAAATACTCAGAAAACAGGGTATGATTATAAGGTAGATGGTACTACATTATATATTGCTACAGCAAAAGGTCTTGCTTGGTATGCAAATAATAATAGTTTTAGTACTTATACTACAATAGTACTTGAAAATGACATAAATTTAAGTGCATATGTTTGGGACAATACAATAGGCAATGACACCACAGCTTTTGCAGCAACTTTTGACGGAAATAACAAGACTATAACAGGTTTGAAGATGGAAGATAATACATCAAAAGTTGCGGGACTGTTTGGAAAGACAGGTGCTAATGCAATAATCCAGAATTTAAAAGTAACAGGGACAACTATAAAATGCACTGCTGATACGTCTGTTGTGGGGGGGCTCATTGGTAAAATAACAGGTTCCACCAAAGTAATTGACTGTAATATTACGCCTTCAACATTAACAGCAGGTGCAAATGGAAAGATAGGTGTGATTGCCGGAGATGCCAGTGATAATAACGCTGTGCTTGATGTTATAAGCACAAACAGTACATCTGCATCAATACCTGCAGTTGGAGGAACAGCTAAGAAATTGACTGTCAGAACAGCTTCGTTTGGTGCACCGGTAAAAGCAGAAACTTTAGAGGCATATGCATCAACTTTAACTGAGGCAGAAGCAGAAACTGTTACTTTAAGCAACAGCTCAAAAGTAACAACTTTAAACACTTCGACCAGTGCAACTTTAGCAGGTGCTACGATTACAACAATGAATCTTACAGGTGATGCGACTTCGAATTATACGATAACTGTTAACGCAGACAGCAGTATTAATACTTTGAATTGCGGTAATAAAACTCCAAACGGCTCTGTGACTTCACCAGCTATTTTTAATGTAACAAAAGCAACAAATACAGCAACAGCCTTTACTGCAAACAGTGAAGCTCTTAAACTACTGTTTGGAGCAGATGCAAATGTTACTGTTGATAGTAAAACTGATACATCCGGTACATTGAATACATATACTGTTGAGTATCAGGCTCAGATTGGAAGTACTAAATATAAAACTGTAGAAGAGGCTTTTACTGCGGCAAAAACTGCAGGTACAGCAACAATTAAACTTACAGGCGCAAATCTTACAGCAGAAGCAAATAAACTTACAGATGCTGCAGTTGATTCCGGAAACATTACAATAGATGTAAATGGACATAATTTCAAACTTGCAGGTACAGTTACTTGTTATGGAAATCTTATAATCAAGGATACTGCTGCAACAAAAGGCCTTGTTACTATTCCGGAAGCTAATGATATTAAAGAATATGGTGGCAAATTACAATTACAGAATGGTAAATATGCAAGTGATCCTACAGCTTATGTAGATACAACTTTCTATAAAGTAGAAGGAACAGCTGGTTCATATACTGTTTCTCCAAAGGCTAAGGTAAATATAAATGACAGTAAGATTTCAATCACAGCTATCCCTAACCAGAAGTACAGTAAATATACTTCTAAATATGAACCTAAACCAGTTATTAAGTACAATGGAATAACTCTTGCAGAGGGCTCTGACTATACTTTAACATATAGAAACAACACAAATATAGGTACAGCATATATAGACATCAAGGGCATAGGCAACTATGAGGGAACAAGAACAGTTTCTTTCAACATTGTTGGTGACAATGCTCTTTCAAATTATACAGTATATATCCCTAACATAGCAGATCAGGCATATACAGGTACATATGTTAAGCCTTATGTATCAGTATACTATGGCGGCGCTACAGCAGTAACAGCAAGAACATTACTTACTGAGGGCGTGCATTATACGTTATCATACACATCAAACATCAATGCGGGTACAGCGACAGTAACCGTAACAGGTAAAGGCGCATACAGCGGTACTGTTACTAAGAACTTCAACATAAAGTACAACCTGTCAAATGCTACAGTAACAACAACACCTGCTACATATGCATATGACGGCAGAATCAAACAGCCGGCAGTTACAGTTAAGATCGGATATGTTACAGTTCCTGCATCAGACTATATTGTTACATACAGCAACAACCTCAAAGTAGGAACAGCTACAGCAACAGTTACTGCAAAAACATACGGAAAAAGTATGGGTAGCAATATGGCATACTTTACTATCACAGGTAAAGACGGCGTTATAACTCCGGAATATGCTGAATACAGCAAAAAGACTACAAAGTCAAAGCCTTTCGCTATAAAGATAGTAAGCAATACTACAGACGGTACAGGCTACAGCTATGTTTCAAGTGATACAAGTGTTGCAACAGTATCAGCAAACGGTACGGTTACACCTGTAGGATGCGGCAGAACAGTTATAACTATTACAACAACAGGGAACAGGGCGTACAATCCTGCAACAGCAACAGTTACTGTTACAGTTAAGCCTACAAAGGGCATAATCTCAAGCCTTAAATCAACTGCTAAAGGTAAGCTGACTGTAAGATATAAGAAGCAGTCACCAAATGCTGATTACTATCAGATCAGATACGGCAGAGCAGGAGATTACACTACCAAGACTATAAAGAACACTACAGCACTTACAGGCAAGAGCACTATCAAAGGACTCCAGTCAGGTAAAAAATACTTTATCAAGGTAAGAGGAGTTAAAGTGCTTGAGGACGGTACCAGATTATACGGTACATGGTCAGTTACTAAGAATGCTGTAACAAAGTAGCTTGAACAATGTAAATATCATATAACTTATGGGCAATCGGAAAATCCGGTTGCCTATATTATTTGGCTTGATTAATTCGGCATATTTTGCATAAAATCAGAAACTCCTTAATAATATATATGAGTATATATATGAGGAGGATGTACTTATGTCATATGAAGACAATATACCTGAATTTGCATTAAGACCTGCAAAGGAGCCGGAGGAAACGGGAGATGGCTTTGACCCTACACCTTATGACAGACTTCTGTATGGCGAGGAAAAGGACACCTCTCCGTCAGCAGAGGAATATGAGAGCCCTGACAGCGAAGCGGCGGTGGCTGCAGAGCCTTTAGAAGAAAATAAAACAGAAGAATACAGAACGCAGGAGCCTGAACAAGAAAATTATTCACAGCAGGAACCTGTGGAGATTAAGACAGAAACAGAAGATAAAACCGGCTATAGCGCAGAGTCCGAAGAGGAAAAGGAGGAAGCAGAGCCGAAAAAGAAAAAGGAGTCTGTTAAAATCATACCTCTTTCACAGAACTCTTCGTTTTCAAAGATGAAAATTACAGATGTCAGAGATAAAATGCCGGAGAGAGTATACATAGAGGAGGACATACTGGTTCCCGATGTAAAACCTGACCTTTTATCAGTGCTTGCAATGGATGCTGCGGTGAAAATATCCGAAAAGGAAATACAGACAGGTCAGAGCGGAGAGGAAACCCTGTCAGCAGACGGAGAAGTTGTCCTGCAGACGGTATATCTGCCCGAAAAGGCATCTGAACAGGAACCCCTTATAACTATAAGGTCATCGGTGCCGTTTAAGGCGGACTGGACTGTAAATGCAGAGCCTTATTCCAAAATGAGCATACAGCCTCAGGTGGAAAGAGTCGATTATACGGTAATAAACGAAAGAAAGTTCAGAGCAAAGGTTACAATTACTCTTAATATGAAAGAATACAAGGATATGGAGCTTGATATATTCGAGGGCATTAAGGGTGAGGCAGTTCAGATACTGAAAGAGGACATAACGGTTACGGACATAGCCGCAAGTAAACGGGATATCATAGATATAAATGAGGAGCTTCCGTTAAAGGAAACAGGAGCAGTTCCCGAAAAAATACTCAAATATGATATAAATATTGCAGAAAACCACAGGCAGATTACAGGAGAAAAAGCCGTAATAAATGCATCGGCGACCTGCAATGTGCTTTATCTTGCAAAGGTAGAGTCAGAGGAGCAGACCGAAGCAATCCCAAGGCTTTATCAGGGCAAATGCGAATTTACACAGTTCATACCTCTTGAAGCGGCAGAGGGGTGCAGCGGAAGCAGAGTTTCCTTTGAGGAAAAGGATCTTAAGATAAGAATTGCAGATGAAAACGAGGCGCAGGCAGGCTTTGTAATGGAGGGCTCAGTAATAACCTCTCTGGATGTCTATAAAAATGTTACCAAAGGTATGGTGGCAGACATCTATCACAAGGAAAAAGAGATTACCTATGATATGGCAAAGGTCAGAAGCAGAGTACTCAAGGGCAGCGGCATGACGGATATAACGGTAAGGGAAACCGTGGTATCGCCTGAAGCAGAGATAAGTGAGGTCATATATATATCCGGTAAAATCAAAAACATATCGGCAATGGCCGAAAAGGGCAGAGCTGCAATAGAGGGGACTCTCACTGTAAAGCTTCTCTGTATGCCGGAGCAGAAGTCGGATAAACCGTTTTCTATATCAAAGGATATACCTTTTAAAGACAGTATTGATATTGTCAATTCGCAGGAGGAAACGGAGATAAACGTCGCAGGAACTGTAAGAGAACTGTGGTTTGATGTGATTAACGGCAAGCAGGTTGAAATAAGGGGGAGCATCTGCGCTTCGGCAGAGGTTATGGAAACAAAAGAGCTTAAGCTTATGAAAAACTTGTGCCTGCTTGAAAGCGAGGAACCCGACAAAAGAGGACCGTCAATGGTGCTTTATATCACAAGAAAAGGCGACTGTATGTGGGATATTGCAAAGAAATACAGAACCACTGTCGAAAGACTCAAGGCTATAAATGAGGTTGAAGCAGATAGCCTTGAAGAGGGAAAGAAACTTCTGGTAGTCAGATAGTATAAAAACAGAAATGTATGTCAATAATTATTGTACCTGAGGAAAGAGAGGTACTGACTATTGATAAATACAGAAGAAAAATTAAAATACAGATACATACTTATATTTGCGGCGGTGCTTGTTTTGCAGATAATACTTGCGCTGGCCTGCTGGGGCGGAAACGATGAAACCTATACAGGCTGGAATGAGCATCAGGGGATTATCCGCATGCATGTAATAGCAAACAGCAATTCACAGGAGGACCAGAGATTAAAACTCAAAGTAAGAGATAAAATTCTGGCGTATGTGGGAGAGAATACGAAGAATAATGACTCTATAGATGAAACAAGGCTGTTTCTTATGGGGCATAAGCAGGAGCTTGCGGATATAGCCGAAGCGGTGGTTTGTGAAAACGGATACGATTACGGCATAGATGTGGAGCTTGGTGTCAGGTGGATTAAAGAGAAAAACTACGGCGATATAACATTCCCTGCAGGAAACTATGAGGCCCTTAATATAACGATAGGGAAAGGGCAGGGTGAAAACTGGTGGTGCGTACTGTTCCCGCCGCTGTGCCTTGTCAAAGACAAGAATGTGAAGCTGAAATCAATAGTTATAGAGAAGATGAAACTGAGTAAAACCCTAATAAAATAGCACCATTCAAGGTGCTATTTTATCATTTCCTCAAGCTGTTCCTTGGCACAAAAACCTACGGAAGTGGCTGCAGGACTGCCGTTTTTGAATACTATTACCGTCGGAATACTGGTGATGTTAAATTTCATGGCGAGCTCTATCTGTTCATCTACATTAACTTTTCCGACTTTAACCTTGCCGCTGTATTCCTCTGCAATTTCAGAAACCGCAGGGGCAAGCATACGGCAGGGACCGCACCATGCTGCCCAGAAATCCAGCAGTACGGGAACATCTGAATTTAAAACTTCTTTTTCAAAATTATCTTTTGTGATTACTAACTCTGACATAATATTTCCTCCTATTAAAGTGATTTATAGTAAAGCATGCAGTGGCAGTAGCCCTCAAAGGAAGGATCTGCTATCTGCTCTTTGAATTCTTTGCACATACAGATGTTGTCCTCAGTTCTCTGCAGCTTGCAGGGGCAGTAGCCGCCTGTGCGTTTGAGTCCCTCTTTTACAGTCTTTACGACTTCCTCATCTTTGTTTAATGATACTTTCATATTAAGCCTCCGTTACAGTTAGTTTAACTGAAAAATCTTAAATGATACACATATTATACCATAAAAAAAGGAAACAAACTGTAGTAAACGCAACAATAGGCACTAAAAAATACAAACATATGTTTACAAACTCATATTTAAAGAGTATAATGTGTGTATGAATGAGGGAGGAAGGTGAGATTTTGGATATATATGAGAAGCTCAAGATACTTGCAGACAGCGCTAAATACGATGTGTCCTGCTCCAGCAGCGGAGTCGGCAGGAGAAACAGCGGTACCATAGGCAGCGCAGCCGCGGCAGGAATATGCCACAGCTGGTCGGCAGACGGCAGATGCATATCATTACTCAAGGTGGTTATGTCAAATGCCTGTGTGTACGACTGCGAATACTGCGTCAACCGCAGGACTGCCGATGTGCAGCGGGCTTCCTTTGAGCCGTCTGAACTTGCGGATCTTACCATTGAATTCTACAAGCGAAACTATATAGAGGGACTGTTTGTTTCCTCGGCGGTGGAGAAATCCCCCGACTATACCTGCGAAAAAATGATAAAATGCCTGCGGATACTAAGATATGACAAGGGATTTGCGGGATATATACATGCCAAAATCATACCCGGAACAGACGAAAAGCTGGTGCATCGTATCGGTCTGCTTGCAGACAGGGTCAGCGTCAATATGGAACTTCCCACAGAGAGAAGTCTGCAGCTTCTGGCTCCTCAGAAGAAACCAAAGGAGATATTTTCACCTATGAGGCAGATTACAAATACACTGATTGAACGAAACTCTCTTGTCGGACCCGGCACTATGTTCAAGGGTCAGAAACTCAACACACCCGAAAACTACATTTCAGATATGAAGCTGCGCGGAAGCGGTTCTCTTGCTATAGGGGAGGAGACGAGGGGCATTATGATACCGTCGTCAAAACACAGGGAAGCCTTTGCTCCCGCAGGACAGACAACACAGATGATTGTGGGAGCCTCGGGAGAAACCGACAGGCAGATTATACGCCTTACAGAGAACTTGTATCATACTTTCAAGATGAAGAGGGTATATTACAGCGCCTATATACCTGTAGTCAAATCTGCGCTGCTGCCGGAGCAGGCTCCGCAGCTTGCCAGAGAGCACAGACTGTATCAGGCTGACTGGCTTCTCAGGTTTTACGGCTTTTCGGCAGACGAGCTGCTTACCGAAAAATATCCCGACTTAGACCCTGATTTAGACCCTAAGATATCATGGGCGCTTCGCAATATAGATAGGTTTCCTGTCGAGATTAATAAAGCTCCGCTTAGTGAAATACTCAGAATACCGGGCGTGGGCAATGTGTCTGCGCTTCGCATAGTGCGACAGAGGAAGCTTGCGGCAGTCAAATACGAGGACCTTAAAAAAATGGGAGTGGTTCTCAAGCGGGCCAGATATTTTCTTACATGTTCGGGCAGGTATTACGGTGAGAGAAATATGGAGCCTGAATACATTAAAGAACAGATACTCGGTATCGAAAACGGTATTCAGATGTCTATGTTCGGCAGCGGACTTGCGGCGCTTTCGGGAGGTGGTCTCAATGGATTACCTGTATGACGGAAGCTTTGATGGGCTTCTTACCTGCGTTTATCATCATTACTATACGGACAAGGCCTCCGGCATATATACAGAGGACGAATATCAGCATAAGCTTATGGAGCAGGTTTATACAGTGCAGACTGATGAAACCTGCGCAGGCAGAGTGTACAGGGCTTTGGAGTCAAAGCTTACGGCATACGACCTGCGGAGAATATACAGAGCATTTCTGGCAGATGCGCCCCGTAGAGAAATGATAATTTTAAACTATATACGGCTGGGCTTTGCCAAGGGCAGTAATGTGTGGAAGCTGCACGGAAATCCCATAGTGCATGAGTTTCAGATGCTGGACAAAAAGGTAGCAAACGAAGTACACCGGCTGGAGGGGCTTGTCAGGTTCTCATATCTTGAGGGCGGCATTGCCTACAGCAGTATAGAGCCTGACCATCAGGTCCTGGAGCTGCTTGCGGAGTATTTCGCGGACCGTTTCAGAAACAACCCCTTTATAATTCACGATATCAAAAGAAACAAAGCAGTGGTTGCCTCAAGCGGCATATGGTATCTCACATATTTTACAGGAGAGGAGCTGCCGGAGCCGTGCAGCGATGAAAGGCAGTATCAGAAACTGTGGAAACAATACTTTGAAACCATAGCTATCAGAGAGAGAACAAATCCGAGGTGCCAGAAGACACTGATGCCGGTAAGATACTGGAAGCACCTTACAGAGATGAAATAAGCAAAGAGCTGCAGATTAGACCTGCAGCTCTGTTTTTATTCGTTTCAGTGAGTGTCGTACCGATGGTATCAGCAGTAATACAACTGTACCTGCGGCTTCCACACCCATATACAGGATATTGTACCACAGTGACCATGTGAGCGGTGAAAAGCCCTCCGGTACATATGCCCCAAAGAATACCACGCCTGAAATTACAGAGCATATGTATCTGCAGAGTACGCCAAACAGGTACGCGGGGATAAGTCCGTCTTTTCTGGCCATAAATATAAGGCCGGCAAGACCTATCGCGCCAAATGCCAGCGGATAGTCAAGCAGCAGCTGCAGCGGGTGTATTACATAAGGCTTGAAGATAAGGTCTATCATACCAACGCACATACCGCACATTACAGCGCGTCTTGTTCCGAAGAAATATGCGCATATCACTATCGGAAGCATTCCGAACAGAGATACAGAGCCGCCCTGCGGGAATGAGTAGATGGTAATCTGGCTGAGAACTATAGAAAGCGCAACCAGCAGTGCGGAAGCAACCATTGTTTTTGTGGTTGTTTTCTGTTTTTTGCCCGCCAGAAGCACGCCGATAAAAAGAATAACTAATACTGCGACAGATATAATCTGTCCTGTTGTGGATTCAAAGAATCCCTGTAGCTTATCATAAGACATAAAAAAACCTCCTTGATGTCCAGGAGGGGAACCTAAATAATCTCAAGAAAAAACTCAAGATATGCTTGCCTACGCCGGTATTATCCGGGTCAGGTCCTGAGGGTATAAACCGTAAAGGTTAATCTCAGCAATTGCTCCCCTAGCATTAAAATATTGTTAACAGATAATATTCTACAGTTAAATCCGAATTTGTCAATAGCCTATGCGGATTTTTCATAGGAAACAATGATAATCAGAGTTCCTTTTTTTACTGATATTACGGCTTTATCTGCCGCAAACTCATTACTTACTCCGAGCGGAAAGCTCCTTGACAAAGTTACATTGTCAAGGAGATATTTAACTCCCGATTCAGAAACCCCCTCGGATATATCGGAGGCAGAGAACACCGAAAGATAGCAGCTTTCCCTGCGTGGAATTTCCATGCTGTCGCAGCATACTGCATATACCTCGTTTGTCTCATCTAAAAGGCGTATGCTGACGCCCTTTTCGGCGGCAGCGGCAATAAGCTGCAGATTTGCTGCTGTATGATCCAGCCTGCCGCCAAGACCTCCGTATATTGTAATATCGTCAAAGCCATGCTCTATGGCATAGGATATGCACAAGCCTGTATCCGTATCATCTTTTTCAGACGGCATAGTGACTACAGGAATATCATCGGGCAGATTTCCTCTGTAGGAGTCAAAATCTCCGATGATAAGGTCTGGAGTTATGCCGTATTCCCTTGCATATCCATAGCCGCTGTCGGCGCATATTATATATGAATTTTTATCTAATCTGTTTAGCAGCTTGTCTGCGTCTTTTTCTATAAACGATATAATTGAACAGGTTTTCATAAAAGCTCCTATCTGAGTATTTTTTCTGCCGCATCTGTAAACAGCTTCATATTTTCAATGCTGTCAAACTTAGCCTGCGCATTGTCGGCTCTGCCGCCGCCCTTGCCGCCGAAAACAGGTGCGTTATCCTTAATCAGCTTGCCGCAGTCAACCTTGCCGTTTGAATATACCAGAGCGGTCAGTGTATGCTCGTCACAGAATACCGCCAGCTTGCAACCTGCAAAATCAAGATGCTTTGCAAGGTTTCTGAGATCGTCTGTTTTAAACTCAGGGAAGGTATATGTATGCACGCTGCCGTCGTTTACCTCATCTGATATTTCCTCGGCCCTGTTTCTGATTACAGTCTGCCTGAGCGCAAAGAAGTCGGAGCGAAGCTCTTTTTGCTTATCCTCGTGTATTCTGATTTTATCCATAAGGTCGTCGGTGCCTGCGGAATATCTGCCGCCAAGCTCTGTAAGTATATTGTGCTTCTTGTCGTAATCCATAAGGGCGCGTTTTCCGGCCTCAAAATATATACGGAACATCCCCTTGTTAGGCTCCACCTTGTAGAGCTTGACAAGTCCCACCTGACCTGCGGTGGATGGGTGTGTGCCGCAGCAGGCTACGCAGTCTGACGGATTGTCTGTACTTCCCACACACACGATAGTTATATCCTCATCAAAAGCCAGAGCCTTTCGCAGAGGCAGGTTTTCGGCTTCCTCTCTCCTGTCAAAATGACGAGTTATAACGGGGGCGTTTGACCATATTGCCTTGTTTGTGCAAAGCTCAACGTGCTGAGCCATTTCCCATGTCACTTCCGTGTATTCGGGCTTTTCCTCAAGACTTATATCTATGGTCATATACTCATCGCCCATATGAAAGCCGCGGTTGACGCCGCCGTATTCTCTGAAAAACATACCCGAAAGTATATGTTCTCCGCAGTGGCGCTGCATATTGTCAAATCTGTGCTCCCAGTCTATCTGACCTGAAACAGTATCGCCCTCGCCGAGATTGCCTGCAGAGGCGCCGCTCTTTAATCTGTGAAAGATATGTCCGTTTTCTTCATATACATCGGTTACTTCAAAACCTGAAATATTTCCTCTGTCACAGCTCTGTCCTCCGCCTGTTGGGAAGAATGCCGTCTGGTCTAAAGTTATGATAATATCCTCGCCGTCTGTATGGAGAGAGGTGATTTTTGCATCAAATTCCTTTAAATATACATTTTTTTGATAAAGTTTTACAGTATTCATAAAAAACTCCTTAAATTTATTAAAAATAGTATAGCACAAATGTGTCGAAATAGTATATAATAAATAAAAAAGTACAAATTTGCTGTATACGCATAATTAAATTAAAGGTGCTAAACTGTGGATAAGCCTCATATATATGAAACAGGGAGGTGCCTATGGAGCTGAAAAAAACGCTTTTAATTGCGGTCGGCATATTGGTTGTTCTTTTGGCAGGATTACTGTTACATACAAGACAGGCGGCAGAGACTGCTGCCGATAAGACGGCGGTTACAATTGTAATTGACCCCGGACACGGCGGTGTTGACGGCGGCGCGCAGGCAGATGACGGTACTCCTGAAAAAAACATAAACCTAAATATAGCGCTTAAACTTAAAAAACTTGCAGAGAATGACGGCTGGAACGTCATTATGACAAGGGAGGAAGATACAGGCCTTTATTCTGAACAAAACAGTACAATCAGAAGCAAAAAGACCGAGGATTTAAAAAAACGAAAACAGATATTCGACAGTTCTGCGGCAGATGCAGCCGTAAGCATACATCTTAACAGCTATACGGCGGACAGAAGCGTCAGAGGGGCGCAGGTGTTTTATGCCGGAGGCTCTGAGGAGAGCAAAATGCTTGCAGAGTGTGTTCAGGAGCAGATGGGAAACAGGCGCAGGGCAATGGTCAAATCCGATGTGCTTATATTACAGCAGGTTAAGGTTCCGACTGTCATTGCGGAGTGCGGATTTTTATCAAACTATGAGGAGTCCCGAAAGCTTAGAACAGACGAATATCAGAATGAAATGGCAAAAAACATATATAGCGGAATAAAAAATTACATTGAAAACAATAAAGGGATAAAACGTTAAAAACAAAACGAGGAAGCAAAAATGTTAAAGGAAAAAAATTTTTACAAGGATGAACTGCCGGTAAATGTAGTGGTGGGTAACATACGCGAGTACCCGATACATTTCCACGACGACATTGAGATAGTGTATATTCTCAAAGGAAGCATACATCTCAAAAACGGTCACTATGAATATCTGATGAAGCAGGGCGACATCTATATATTCAATGACAGAGAGATACACAGCTTTGCCGCAACAGACGAGGAAAACATGGTTATGATGCTGCAGCTTGATCTCTCATACTTCTCACGCTATTATGACAACCTCAAGAACTCTTTCTTTGTTACTGATATGGAGGATGACAGCGATGAAAGCCTTGAAGTTCTCAGAAATCTTCTTGCCAAGATAATGATGGAGATACTTCAGAAAGGCTACGGCTATGAGCACAAGGTAATCGAAACGACTCACAACCTTATCGCCTGCCTGATCTCAGATTTCCAGTACTTTGTAATGGAGGACGGACGGTTTGTAAACGAGGTCAGAAACAAGGGCAACAAAATCCTTTCGGGCAGACTCAACAGAATTACAGACTATATGTACGAAAACTACAGCCGCAAGCTTACACTGGGAGAAATAGCTGACAGAGAGCATCTCAGCATATATTATCTTTCCCATGTTATAAGGGAGGCTACAGGACTCAGCTTCCAGGAGCTTTTAAGCTATATCAGAGTTGAGGAGTCAGAGAAGCTTCTGCTTGGTACCAACAAAAAGATAGGGGCCATTGCGGAGGAAACAGGTTTTTCGGCAGTCAGATACTACATAAAGCATTTTGAAACCTGGTTTGGAATGCACCCGCTGGAATACCGCAAAAAATATGCGGGCAAGGTAAGCGGCAGAGAGGTTATGGCAGATATTGAAAGATCCGCACCGGAGGAAATAGAAGATGCAATAAGGACTCAGGTGAGAGGAATATACAGCGATTATATGAAAAACAGCGCTGCCAAACCTGTCATAATTGATGTCAATATCTACAACAGCCAGTTCGGCATTGTAAACAAAAACCAGAATCAGAGCGTGGAGGAGTTTTTAAAGGGCGAGAATCTTAAATTCATTGCAAGACCTTACAATCTGATTAAGAGCCTCAGAGAGCAGGTTGTGGCGTCGGGCGACAATTATATAATAACTACATCGGCCAAATATCCTGAAGAGGTTAAGAGCCTGAGCATTCTTGTATATAACTTCAATGAGAAGCTTAAGGAGGAATTTAACGAATCCAGAGGCAGAGCGGACGACCTCAAGGCTATTTTGAACTACACCGACAATGTTGAGTTTCTGATAAGATGCTCCGGTATTTCAGGCGAGTTTAAAATCTCAAGATACAAGCTGACAAGAGAGAATATAATTGTGGCATATGAGGACAGCGGTCAGGTGGTGCCAAGCAAGAGAAATGCGCTTCTCAACAACTGGAGAACCCTGCCGTTTGTAGAGTTTGGAGATCTGGCGGTTTCAGATACACTGAGCCTTTCTTCAAATCTGTCGGGACTGAGCGCCGAGCTTATATTAATCGACAAAAAAGAAAAATAGCATAATTAAAATGCAGGACAGGTGAAAACCTGAATCCTGCATTTTTTATAACATAGGAAATATCGACCTGTAGATATTTCCGTATGTTTCAAAGAAAGTACCTTGAATGTTATCGCACCTTACGTGCGATATGTGGAAATAGGAATTTCAATTCCGTACATTTCCACTTTTTTTATTGCTATAAATCTCTGCTTTTCTGAAAATCATCGGGAGTGTTGAAATCACGGCTGCCGTCATAGATTTTGATGAAGCTGCCGCTTATCTGTCGGGATTCAAGAGGCCCTCCGGTAAAGGACTCATATATCTGCCAGCCTACGCAGCGGCTGATTTTACCGGCAAGAAACAGCTCCTTTATTCTGTCAAAATGTTTTTTGAACACCTCGCCTGAGCCGACCTTGACTGCTATTATGGAGCGGTCGTTTCCGAAGAACATCATGGGGTCGGCTTTGGTTTTAATTATAGTCTTGAGCGCGAACTCCGAGTAATAGGTGTCGCCGTAGAGGAAACATACATTGTCCTCCAGCAGCTCTTCTGTAAACCTGTCAATCTCAAGTACGTTGTTGGCAGGCTCATGCCTTACGGCGCCGGGTATATCGTATCTCGGATCGTGAGAGGTGATAATAACGCTGCAGCCCGGGTCCATTTCGTTCAGAAGCCTTACTGTTCTGAATATTATTTTCTCTCCGTCTATTTCTATAAAGTGCTTGGGTATATTATTAAAGTTGTTCCATCTGGTGCCTTTGCCGTCGGCCATAATAATATATTTCATAGGCCCTCCTATTTTATTACTTTGTGATGCCTGTAGAAATCTCCAAGCTCGCCGTTTCTCTGTCCGCCCCAGAGCTGTATTATATTAACTCCCGAAGAGGTGTTTGCCTCGATAATGCAAAAATCGTCAGGTGTGATGAGAATATCCCACGCCACGAAATACATATAAGGGAGCTTCTTTGCAAGTCTGAGCATACTCTCTTTAAGATTATCCCAGTCCGGAATGCGAACGCCCTCAATCGGCGCGCCTGAATCAGGGTGAACCTTGTGAACATCTAAATTGTGAAGGCATCTCGCTTCGCTCAGGGTACCTGTTTCAAGATCAATCTTTGATACAAGTCCGCCTCTGCTGCCGTTGTCAACAGGAATTGTCTCCTTGGTGCCTATACGCTGTACCGCAAAGAATATCTTGAACTCATCGGTTTTCGGATCTCTGAGAGTTATAAGCCTGATGGTGTTTACTGTCTTGTCATAAATCTGAGATGAATAGCTGTGCTGGCCCATAGCCTGACATATCATCCAGTCCTCCTGCTTTTTGAGAAATGCAATCATATCATCATATGATATCTGCTTCTCATCTATGCACGGACAGCCGTTTTTGTAATCCAGTCTGAATACACCGTTGCCTTTGCCCTTGGCATAAGGCTTGATAAACAGAGGGCTGTGGTGCTTTATTATTTCATAAACCTGCTCATAGGTCATATTTGAATTGCTGAAATCAAACAGCAGTCTGTCGCGCTTCATGGCATATATCTTAGGTACGGTCACATACTGCTGAAGCACTTCGTTGCAGGCGATTTTGTTGTTCAGAAGATAGTCAAACGGTTCGTTGATATACCTTGACCTGTACCAGTCAAACTCCGACAGATATTCTTTTTTGTCGTTGTGCTTAAAATCGTAGAGTATCCACTGATCGGCCAGATAGCCTCCGAATATGTTGGCGCGAAGCTTGGTGAAAAAAGAACATTTGAAATTGTTTTTGGCAAACAGTATTCTTCTGAAATAAAGGACAAAGAGCCTTAATTTATTGAAGCATTTCCTTGCAAATTTAAGCATAATCAGTTTCCTTTCAAAGTTAATATCATATCGGCTAAAAGCTTTGTGGAGCAGCCCAGAGGTTCAGGCAGAAATCTCTGTCTGTAGCTTTGAAGTGAGCTTTCCGGGTATTCGCCGTCTATGGCGCGGCACAGCTCCTCTGCCGATTTGAATACGCAGCCCGGCATTTCTTTGAACAGATCTATGTTCGTGCCGTTCTTCGAGGTGTATTCCTCATAATCATATACGAAATAGTATGTTTTGCGGTTTAATATCGCGCCCTCTATGGCTATGGCCGAATAGTCTGTAATCAGATAATCGCAGACCGAAAGCAGCTCCACCGATTTGAACTCATCACAGGTATAGACCTGTGGTATGTCGCAGGAAAGGGGCTGATTCGGGTGACCCTTAACCACAAGTATATATTTATCAAAATCTATATTTTCCGCAAGGGGCAGCCAGTTTACTTCGATGCCCTTTCTGAAAGTGGGAGCATAAAGCAGCACTGTCCTGCCCTTAAATTCGGGATAGCTTTTGTATATTTTTTCGCGGTTTGCAGCCTCCTGATTTAAAAGGTAGTCTATTCTCGGAAGTCCGATATTTACAAGCCTGTCCTCGGTAGTGCCAAAGGACGCGCAGTAATAAGGGTTCCAGGCCTTGCCTCCCGCGATTATATAATCATAATTTCTGTGCATGCACAGCTCGTCTGCCACAAGTCTGCCTCTGCCGCCTGCCTTGCCCACAGTCTGATATCCCGACTGTTTGATTTTGCCAAGGGCATGCCATATCTGAATTACCGTAAGGCTGCTTTTGTGGTTCAGCATACATACAGCAGGCCAGTATGAGTCTATGATACATACATTTGAAGTTGCCAGATGGTACATACTTCTCAGCATACATATTCCAAATGAAAGATAATCGGCCTTGCTGTCACTGGAGCGTTTGCATATGGTGACGAAACGAAGATCCGGCTCTCTCTTTGCAAGCTCCTCCTGAAGCATTGCAAAATCCAGAGTTGTCTCGTTGGACTGTCTGCTGAGAAACAGAATTTTGCTTCTGTTCACAGGAAACAGCTTCATCGGAGCGTATATAATTCTGAGAAGCAGCTTGAATATTTTTAATATAAGTTTCATCATTAATGTTTCCTTTTAGTCAATCATATATAATTTACCATAAGTCAGACTCAAAGTAAATAATTGCAGGCAGGCTAAAGGGGGAAATGTTGATTTTTTTATCTGTATGGAATATAATAACTCATAGAAATTTTAAAAGCTATATGAGGACAGGGCATGCGGCAGGTGTATTGACGTATGTCCGACAGGGGAAACTATGTTTAAAGTATTAAAAGAGATAATTAACGAGCATATATCATACAAAGAGCAGATAATAAGTCTTGCCAGGGTTGATATAGACAAGAATTTCAAAGGCTCGGGGCTGGGCTGGCTGTGGGCTTTTGTGAAGCCTACAATGACGATATTCGTATACTGGTTTGCAATTACAATAGGCTTCAGAGGCTCCAAGTCAATAGACGGAATTGTATGTCCGTATTTCCTGTGGCTTGTTGTCGGTATGATATCCTGGTTTTATATGAGGGATATGATTTTCAGCGGCGCATCGTGCTTCCGCAGGTACAAGCAGCTTGTTACCAAGATAAAATTTCCCGTTTCGGTAATTCCGACGTTTGTAAGTATATCTAACCTGTGCAGCCATGTTCTTCTGATGGGCGGAGTTGTTGTTCTGTTCTTCTGCTTCGGATTTCCGCCGTCGATTTACTGGATACAGCTTCCTTTATATACTGCATTTATGCTGCTGTTTACTATTGTATGGAGTATGGCGACAGGTCTGCTTTCTGTTGTAAGCAGGGATTTTCACAATATGCTCAAGGCTATGGTATCCGCAGTGTTCTGGCTTTCGGGTATTCTTTTCAATGTGAAATCAATTCCGTATGTATGGATAAGAAGGCTGTTTTATTTCAATCCCGTAACCTATATAGTCGAGGGCTACAGAAACTGTTTTGCAAGGCATATATGGTTTTTTGAACAGTGGAAACAGCTGCTGTGCTTCCTGTTTGTACTGTTTGTATTCGCAATGATTGCGCTGTGGCTTTACAAGAGACTGAGAAAAGAAATACCGGATGTTCTGTAGGAGGGCGGCAATGAGTGAACCTATTATAAAAGTGAAGAATGTTACAAAGGTCTACAGACTCTACAAAAGCAACAAAGAAAGAATGAAATCCGTTCTTTTCAGAAAGGGCAAATACAAAAAGAAAAAGGCTGTCAACAATGTTTCTCTTGAAATTTACAAAGGAGAAACAGTAGCCTTTATAGGCAACAACGGCGCGGGCAAATCCACTCTTATGAAGATGATAACAGGGGTTACCTTTCCTACTAAGGGCGAGATTGAGGTAAATGGTAACATAAATGCTATTCTTGAACTGAGGGCGGGCTTTGACCCTGAATTTACAGGCAGACAGAACCTTTATCTGAGAGGCAGGCTGCTGGGGTGGAGCGATGAGCAGATTAAAGAGCATGAGGATGAGATAATAGAATTTGCGGAACTTGGAGAATATATAGACCAGCCTGTCAGAACCTACTCCAGCGGTATGGCTGCAAGACTGGGCTTTGCAATTAATATGACTATGAAGCCCGATATACTGATAATAGATGAAGCCATGGGAGTAGGTGACAGGGGTTTCAGAATTAAATGTATAAACAGGCTGAAATCAATAGTTTCAGATGAAAACGTCACGCTTCTGTTTGTTTCAGGCTCCATGCTTCTTAACAAGCAGCTTTGTACCAGAGGCATCGTTATAGATTCCGGCAAGGTGGCGTTTGACGGACCGGTAAAAGAGGCCGGCAAGTTTTATGATACTCATTTTGTCAGGAGAGAGCCGATTGAAAAGTCTCTTGAAGAGGAGCTTGAAGAGCGTTCCCTCGAACTCGACACAGATGACGATGACGACGATGAAAGCGAAGAAATGTAAGGATATATCTGCTCAATGTTTGCAATTCGGAACATTGAGCAAATTAGTATTAATTTTGAGCAAAACCATAGTTGTATCAAAAGTATGATATGGTAGAATAAAAGTACAGACAAGTGTAAAACAGCAATAATGCTGAACATAAAATGGAGGTAATGATATGAAACTTTTAATCATCGGAGCTGGCGGAGTTGGTACATCAGCTGCTAAGATTATAGCTAGAGCAGGAGCAGACGGAGACTGGGCAGAAAAAGTAGTAGTTGCTGACTATGATCTTGAAAGAGCAAAGAAAGTTGCTAACGAAATCTGTGGCGGAGGAAAATTCGTTCCTGAACAGATCAACGCAATGGATGCAGAGAGCATCAAATCAGTTGCAAAGAAGCACGGTTGCGATTTCGCAATGAACGCTTGCGACCCAAGAATGAACGAAACTATATTTGATACTTGCTTAGAAATCGGTATCGGATACTTAGACTGTGCTATGACATTAGGTACAGAGCACCCTGAAAAACCTTATGAATTAACAAACATCAAACTTGGTGACTATCAGTTCGCTAAGCAGAAGGAATGGGAAAAATCAGGAAAGATCGCTATCTGCGGATCAGGCGTTGAACCAGGTATGGCTGACGTATTTGCTAAGTATGCAGCTAAGCACTTATTCGACAAGATCGACGAAGTTAACGTAAGAGACGGAGATAACTACGGAAATACTGATTCAGACTTTGGTTTCTCAGTATGGACAACTATCGAAGAATGCTTACAGCCACCAGTAATCTGGGAAAAGAACGAAGAGCATCCTGAAGGACACTGGTTCTGTACAGAACAGTTCTCAGAACCTGAAATCTTCAACTTCCCTGGCGGAATCGGCGACGTAGAAGTAATCAACGTTGAACACGAAGAAGTACTGTTAGTACCAAGAGAAATCGATTGTAACAGATGTACATTCAAGTATGGTGTACCTGCTGATTTCAGAAAGAAATTAATGGTATTATTTGAATATGGTCTTTCAGACAAGAGAAACAAGATCAAGGTTGGCGACAGCGAAATCACTCCTAGAGACTTCGTATGCAAAGTTATCCCTAGCCCGGTTGATGCTACAATGACAATGACTGGTAAGGGATGCGCTGGTACTTGGGTAACTGGATGGAAAGACGGCAAGTACAGATCAGTTTACTTATATCAGATCGCTGACAACCAGGAATGTATCGCTAAGTACACTACTAACTCAGTAGTTGCTCAGACTGCAGTAGGTCCTGTAATCATGATGGAACTTATCGCTAAGGGAATCTGGAACGATGCTGGTGCATGGGGTCCAGAACACTTCGATCCAGATCCATTCGTAGAAAGACTTGCTAAGTACGAATTCCCTGCAGGAATCAAAGAAATGGATTCAGAATATGCAGATGAATTAAACGAAAAGGCTTTCTTAGACGCAGTTTCAAAATAATTTAAATTGCAGATAATAGCGAGGTCGTATGACCTCGCTTGTTTTTTTCTCAGATAAAAATGAACAGGAGCATTGTCCTGTTCATATAAAAGTCTATTTGTTTTCAAATTCAGCCGCAGCCTTTTTCATAATATCGGAAATAGGCAGGCTCTGCGGACAGTGGGATTCACATTTTTTGCAGGTTACACATTTTGACGGCAGATGAGGTGCCATCCAGCTGTATTCCATCCTGATACCGGCTGTATTATCATATATGCCAAGCTGGTTATATAAATCAATAGTTCTAGGTATATCTATTTTTTCAGGACATGGCATACAGTATCTGCATTTGGTGCAGTCATATTCGATAAGTTCATGGAATTTATCTGCCACTGCGGAGATTACTTTCTTTTCATCAGATGAAAGGCTGCCCGGTTTCAGATCTTCAAAGATCCTTAGATTGTTCTCAAGCTGCGCATAGGAGCTCATCCCGCTCAGTATTGTCGTAACCTCCGGAAAATCGGCAACCCATCTGAATGCCCATTCCACCGGAGTTCTTTTTTCTTTCATCTGCGACCAGATTTCATCTACTGCGGGAGGCATTGTGCTTGCCAGCCTGCCGCCCTTGAGAGGTTCCATAATAATTACGGGGAGACCCTTCTCACCTGCCAGCTTCAGACCTTTTACTCCTGCCTGGAAATTCTCATCGATATAGTTTAACTGTATCTGCACAAACTCCCATGGGAATTTATCTATAACCTCTTTAAAGAATTCATAATCATCATGGAACGAAAACCCTATATGGCGGATCTTGCCTTCTTCTTTTTTCTTTGTGAGGAAATCGAGTACATTGTATTTTTCGGTGAATTTCCATAGTTTGCTGCCTACATTGTGAATAAGGTACATGTCTATATAGTCTGTCTGCAGTCTTTCGAGCTGTTTATTGAAAATCTTTTCGATATCCTCCTCGCTTCTGGCAAGCCATGGCGGCATTTTGTCTGCCAGCAGAACCTTTTCTCTGTAGCCGTCTTTGAGAGCTTTGCCGATTACTCTTTCGCTGAAGCCGTTGTGGTACATATACGCAGTATCAATATATGTGATGCCACTGTCAATGCCATGCCTTATGACTCTGATTGCCTCTGCTTCATCGACCTTGTCATCGGCTCCGAGAGGAAGTCTCATACATCCCATTCCTAGCAGGGAAACTTTGTTATCTTTAAAATTTGTGTATTTCATAGTATTTATCCTTTCCCAAAACTGATTATATTTAGTATACTTAATATATTAAAAAAAGTAAAGGAGCGAGTTTTGAAGAATTTAGACAGATATCTCGAAGACACATATTTTTATCAGGACCTGCCGGGACTTGCGGTGTCGGTAAAGGCGGGAGATTTGATATACAGGAGGGCTTTCGGATATTCGGATTTTCCCGCAAAGAAGCCTCTGGAGTTAAGCGATGTATTTCACTGCGCCTCTGTTGCCAAGCTGTTTACCTCAACTGCCGCAATGCAGCTTTCAGAGAGCGGAAAGATTGATATTAATAGCAGAGTGGCGGATATAATTTCAGGGTTTAAAATAAATGACGAGAGGGCGGAGGAAATTACAGTTAAAGACCTGATGCAGCACACATCGGGGATAGGTATGGTTTACGATCTGCACTGGGACAGACCGGAAACCTCGGAAACTGCGCTTAAAGAGTATGCCCTGAGTGATGAAATAAGAAAAAGAACCCTGCTGTCAGCGCCGTCAGAAAACCGTTTCTGCTACAGTGATGCGGGATACGACATACTGGGCGCAGTCATATCGGAAGTTTCGGGTATAAGCTTTGAACAGTATATAGATGAGAATATATTTGCGCCTGCGGAAATGAAAAGCTCATCGTTTCTCACCTTTGCAAGAGGCGATAAGGATATGTTGGTAAGGCCTCATACCAAGGATATATCAAAGCATATTGTTTATGAAAAATATTATCCGTATAACAGAATTCACGCGCCAAGCTCGACTCTGACATCGAATGTATATGACCTTGAGAAATTCGCCCGGCTTCATATAGACGGAAGTCTCGGAAAGGCAAAGAAGCCGCTGCTGGCACAGGAAACCTACCAGTATATATGGCAGCCAAAGGTAAAGACTCTTAATAAAAATGAGTATATGGGCACAGGCTGGTTCATATATGAGAGAAACGGATACACATATTACGGACATAACGGCGGAGATGACGGATTTTCGTCAGCTTTCTGGATATGTCCCGAAGCAGATTTTTATCTCATAGCCCTTACTAATACAAGGCAGGCGGAGATGAAAAAAATATGCAGACAGATTTTTGACATATTATTAAAGGCGAAGGATTGATTTCCCTCGCCTCTGTATTTTTTTACAGTCCTGCTTCTTTTCTTAATATTTCAGCCTTGTCGGTATGCTCCCAAGGCAGATCTATATCGGTTCTTCCGAAGTGGCCGTATGCCGCAGTCTGTCTGTAGATAGGTCTTCTCAGGCCTAAATCTCTGATGATTGCAGCAGGTCTTAAATCGAAATGCTCTGCAACCAGTGAGGATATGGCTTCCTCTGAGATTTTGCCTGTGCCGAATGTATCCACAAGGATTGATACAGGCTTTGCTACGCCTATTGCATATGCAAGCTGTATTTCGCATTTGTCTGCAAGTCCTGCCGCAACGATGTTCTTTGCAACGTATCTTGCAGCATAGGTAGCCGAACGGTCAACCTTTGTAGGGTCTTTGCCGGAAAATGCGCCACCGCCGTGCTTTGCATATCCGCCGTAGGTATCAACGATTATTTTTCTGCCTGTAAGGCCTGAATCTCCGTGAGGTCCGCCTATTACAAATCTGCCTGTAGGATTTACAAAGTATTTAGTATCCTCGTCAAGCAGTTCTGCCGGAATTACAGGCTTGATTACATATTCAAGCATATCAGCTCTGATCTGCTCAAGTGTTACATCAGGGTCGTGCTGTGTTGAAACCAGTACAGTATCTATTCTCTTTACCTGGTGGTCGTCATATTCAACTGTAACCTGTGTCTTGCCGTCAGGTCTTAAATATTTAAGAGTTCCGTCTTTTCTTACCTTTGCAAGCTGCATTGCCAGCTTGTGCGCCAGCGCGATAGGCATAGGCATTAATTCAGGAGTTTCATTGCAGGCAAATCCGAACATTATACCCTGATCTCCCGCGCCTGTTGCTTCGATTACAGACTCATCGTGAAGAGTTCCCTCTTTGTATTCAAGAGCGTTGTCAACACCCATTGCAATATCTCCCGACTGCTCGTCAATTGATGTCATAATTGCGCAGGTGTGGCCGTCAAAGCCGTATTCGCTTCTGTCATAGCCTATTTCGGTTATTACATCTCTTGCAATCTTGGGAATGTCTATATAGCAGGATGTTGTGATTTCTCCCATTACCATTGCATAGCCTGTGTTTACTGTTGTTTCCGCAGCTACTCTGCCCATCGGGTCCTGTTCAAATATGGCGTCTAATATTGCATCTGATATCTGGTCGCATATTTTGTCAGGATGACCCTCTGTTACTGATTCTGATGTGAATAGTTTCTTCATTGTGTTACCTCCTTTAATCTTTAATCCTTATCGAAATAAAAACGCCTCTTTTCTGAAAAGAGGCATATAACTTACTGAATTCCTCATCTTTCAGAATTGATATTCTGTAGGATTTAGCACCTTGTTGATACAGGTTGCCGGGCTTCACTGGGCCTATTCCCTCAGCCGCTCTTAATAAGGATTATATTTAGTTCTTCAACATAATATATATTATATTACATCCTTCACAATTGTCAACTTGTAATTTCTTCAGAATAGGGTATACTTAATGTGATTGATTATTAAAAGGAAGGTAAGGCTTTTGAATAAATCAGAACTAAAACTTATAAAGGGAGGGCTGTGCGACAGCCCTGCCAGCAGAAGCATATCATTCATATCGGCCTATGTGACGGACACAAGGCTTATGGGTGTAATATGCATGTATGCACACTGGATAATAGATGATGAGGACCTGCACCAGTTCTTCTATTTTGACTGCGAGGAGCACGGCTTTGAACGCTACAAGAGTGTTAAGGGCAATGATATGGCTCAGATTGTCATAGTTGAGCAGTCCTTTGCGGGAGGACTTGGCGGCAGGCAGATAGACATAACTGAGAAACAGACAAGAGCTATGCTGCAAAAATATGTGGATTTCAACAACAGCCACAATATCAAGCTTCCGCCTGATGCGGCAGAGTACGAGTTTGTGACCGAAAAAAGAATTGACTTTACAGACGATGAAAAACAGGAGCTGATGAAAAAGGAATGTACGGCGATAACCTCGGAGTATCAGACTGCAAACTATTTTCTTATGAGATGCTTCGGTCACGATTATGAGGCTGCAAGGTTTCTTGCAGAGGACAACGTAGATGTTACATTGTATGACGACTGCAAGGCGGCGGCGCTTTACCGCAATGTCATAGATGAGATTTCGGAGGGCAGATATATGTGCGAAAGCCTTATCGACTCCGGCGAGAGATACACGCTGCTGGTTTCAGAGGTTCACGTTGAGAATTTCAGGGTTACTCATTTTGAGAAATGCTCAGGCTTTAAGGTCAGCTCGGCAGAGGCGGCAATGATGCTTGCAAGACCTGAATTTGTGACAGTGTATGATATACTTACAAGCCCTGAAATATTCGATATGGGCATGATGGAGCTTTCCCTGAACTCAATGGTTACATCTCACGAAAACGGCAGGTTCTATATGATTTTCAACAAGAACAATGAGCATGTCAACAAGAGAGTGTTCAAAATGAGTGAGGATGTGTACGGTATATATTATGTTACGGCATTCGGTCAGCTCATAGCTGCGGCATACAGTATCGAAAACATTCACAGCCTCGAAAGAGACTTGAGGAGAAGTGACCTGAGCAAATATCTTGCGCTGGTTTCAAAATATGAGTTCAAAGAGCCGATACTGTATGATTTTGTGCAGAGTGATTTTGAGGATTTTGAGGATTTTCTTGACTATATACAGGACTTTTTTAACGAGGACGATGACTGAAACAAAGAGTAGATTATGAAATGGATTAATGTATACGGCCTTGTAATGATTGCAGTTATTATGATACCTAATATTGCTTTTGCGGTCAGGTGCAGAGACGGGTTTGAAAACCTGTGGCAAAACAGATTTGTTGAGATTGCAGAGCAGGCAGGCAGATTCAGCTGCTTTGCCCTGATGATTTTCAATATACCGGGGGTTTATATGGGTTTTGAAACAGACAGCGCCCTGCATATATACCTTGTAGCAGACGGGCTGATGATTGCAGCCTACTGCCTTATCTGGATTATATGTTTCAGAAAGCCGGGAATGTTTCGGGCGATAGCGCTGTCGGTGCTTCCCGCTGCCGTATTCCTTGCAAGCGGGATTATGAGCAGATATATACTGCTTGTAATAGCTGCGGCAGTATTTGCCCCGGCGCATATATTACTTAGCTGCAAAAATGCAGTGGCTTTACAAAAGGAGAAATAGATTATGGCATCATCAAAGGAATATCTGGAGTTTGTACTTGAGCAGCTGTCGGAGCTTGACGATATTACATACAGGGCAATGATGGGAGAGTACATCATATATTACAGAGGCAAAGTGGCAGGAGGCATATATGACGACAGGTTTTTAGTCAAGCCTGTTCAGATGGCAAGGGAGCTGATGCCGAACGCGCGCCTTGAAAAGCCATATGACGGAGCAAAGGATATGCTGCTGGCAGATGAGCTTGAGGACAGAGAGTTTTTAAAGAAGCTGTTTGAAGCTATGTATGAGGAGCTTCCGGCGCCCAAAAAGAAGAAATAGACACAAGAGGCAGAGGGCTAATACCCTTTGCCGATTTTTTTGCCCCGAAGTTTCCGCAAGTGTCAATTGACTCACATGGTAACTATACTGAATTTGTATTTCGGTAATGCTACAATCATTATATATAACGAAATTTAAGATTGCCGCGGTGAATGGTTCCATTTATATAACATCACCGCAGAGTCTTTAGAGGAGGAGATATTGTTTATGAGAAGCATATTAACAAAAAAACTGATGGCAGTACTGCTTGCGGTATGTATGATAGCGGCGCTAATGCCTGTGGGCGTATTTGCGGCAGATTCGGCAACACAAACGGCAGATTTCACCACAGGGGAATGTGAGAATGCAATAAACTTACTCAATGATTATAAAACAGGTCAGACGAACTCTACCTGGGATAACGGCAGCAAGACTCTCACCCTGAACGGCATTAACTTCACCACCACTGCCAAAACGGCTGTGAAGCTGCCTGCCGGGTCCACCATCGTCCTCAAGGACGGAACATCCAACACCATCCAAAGTGGCGGTGTTACTTTGAATGTAAGCGGCGACTACTCGAATCAGACCTACATCAACGCTCTGGACGCTGCGGGCAGCCTCACCATTAAGGGCGAGACGGAAGGCACAGGCGCCCTGAGCGTTGAGGCTGGTGCTCTCAAAAACAACGGTGACGGATGGGTCTATTCGACCGGCATCAGCGTAGATGGCAACTTCACTGTGGAGAGCGGCCTGGTTACGACCCGTGGCGGCTGTGTGGAGTCTGACGGCAGCTGCTTCTCTTACGGCGTCAAGATGGATAGTGATACTAAGAATAAAGCGTTGATGGTCACTGGCGGCACCCTTACGGCCATTGCCGACAAGGCGTATGAGCTGGTAGAGGGCGGTACTAAAAGAGCGGTGTTCTCACGTGGTGTGGAAGTGTACCGGGGCAGTGTTATTGTGTCCGGCGACGGCAAGCTGCGCGCCGAGAGCGTGAAGGAGATGGCAGAAGCAACCGTAATGTCCAACGGCCTGTATATTTCCGCGGGCAACCTGACCGTGGAGCAGTCCGCTGAGGTGGCTGTAGCCGGTGCCCGTGCCGCATATATTTCCGGCGGCAGCATACAGCTGCAGGGCGGAAAGCTCACAGCTACCAGTACCCAAGAGCCCGATTACAATGGGAATCTCGGCTACGCCATATCTGTGAATGGGGACAAAACCGTCGCAAATTCCGGCAACATTACTGTCAACGACGGCATTCTGGAAACCGTAAATGGCCAAATCTATATGTACACGATCGACGCCATGAAAAATCAGGGCATGTTCACCGTTACCGGCGGCACCATTGTGAACAGTGGCCAGTTGTACGGAGCTAAAAAAGTGGATATTTCCGGTGGCACTATGAAGACTCAGAGCATCGACACTGATGCGCTGACTCTATCTGGCGGCACGCTTACCATTCGGGAGGCCGTGCGCAAGAACCCGTATTATAACAATCTGCTGGTTCGCCCTGCTTTGGATGTGAATACTCTCACCGTCAGCGGTGGTACCCTGTATGCAGCATGGTATTGGGGCGAGTTCACGCCTATCGTGTTCCCTATAGATGACTACTACGGATACGCTGACCCCTTGGTGGAGATGAAGGATAGCAGCAGTAGTGCCACCTTCACCGGCGGCACCACCACCCTGGATACCGGCAAGGCCGGAAACACCGCCCTGCTGATCAAGGGGCAGCTGAACATAGGTGATGACATGGCGGAGACCGGCGCGGATACTAACCAATGCCAGATAAAGTCTGATATTCCTGTAAAAATCGCGGCTGCGACAGCAAGCACCACTATTACTATCGTCGATGTTGAGAATGTGAAACTCGACTATCAACCGGGCAGCACCCCGCAGGCGTCAGCCAAGCCGGCAGGCGCTAATAAGGATAAATATGATATTCTTTTCGAGCGCTGGGAAAAGCTTGAGCAAAACGAAGCAGGCACTGTTACATACTGGTATTCCGACGAAAGCTACTATGAGAAAAACGATCTTAAAATCACTGAATTTGAAAAGGATGTACAGTATAGATACTCCATCAAGTTGAAAGCAGTAGGTGACTATAAGTTTGATGATAATACCGGACTATATATAAATGGCGGGGATTTAAAATCAGATGCAAATCCTGTAACTGTTTCTGATGACGGAAAAACTATCTGCTTTGAGGGCGTAATGACCATAACTCCAAAAGCTTTCAGTGGAGGAGGCTCTTATGTGCCTGTTCAGAAGCCTGAAATCATTACAGGCGAGGGAGGCAAGGCAACCCTTGAAAACAACGGCACAACGCTTGTTATAGCCCCTGACGACGGTATGCAGATTTCAAAGGTAACTGTAAACGGCAATGAAGTAACAGTTACTGATAATAAGATTACAGGACTTAAAACAGGAGATAAGGTAGAAGTAACATTTGATAAAATACCACCGGCTAAGGAAGAAATTGATAAGGCCTTTAAAGAAAAGCTCCTTAATCTGGGACTTACAGTCAGAACCTCAAAGACAACTAAAAAGAACGTCAAGGCTGTGGTTAAGGAAACATCAGAATTAAAGGACCTTATTAAGGAAATTAAAGATGCAGGATATACTGTTAAATACAAGTTCTACAGGTCAACTAAGAAATCATCGAAGTATATCGCTACGGTTACAAAGACTGAGAATACATATACTAATACAACAGGTAAAAAAGGTACAAAATATTATTACAAGGCAAGACTTGCGGTATATGATACCGATGGAAATCTGGTAGCACAGACTGAATTAAAACAGTGTAAATATGGTCTTAGGACGTGGAGTAAGTAAATAACGTGAATAATGTAGGCGGTCGTAATGGCCGCCTATTATAATGGAGTTGATTGTCTGGAAAATATAAAATATATAACCAACAATTAGAAAAAATGCTTGACAAAGGCATGATGTATGGATGAAATTGCTAATAATCCCTAAATTAAATAAAAGAGGTTAAAAATTATAATTGCATGCAAAAAGGAGGTTAAACTTTGGGCTTATTTACAGACAATCGCAGAGAGATTCAGCTTTACTGATGATATGGTATTTCATATGATATATGGACAGGGAACAGAGGAGTCAAAAAAAGCCCTCATAGCATTACTTAATACCGTAACAGGAGAGGATCTGACGGAAACACCTATTAAGGACATCAATATACTTAATCCAATTGACTATCGCAAAAGAGAGAACTATAAGCAGGTTGAATTTGATATCAGGCTCGAAACAGATACCGGTGACCTGTTTGATGTGGAAATGGAGAAGCAGCCTGACAGATATTTTAAGGACAGATGTGTGCTGTATGTAATGAAATTAGGCGATAAAGCATTGGATAAAGGCGAGAAATATGATAAAATAAGAAAAACAACAATGGTGGCATTTGTGGGAGGAAAACTGCTTGATGATGAAGATATATACCATGAGATATTTGGCATCATAGGTGAAAAAAGCCGGAAAAGGCTGTCCGGCAACCTGAGATTTCATTTAATAGAAATAGACAAGGTGGATAAAACTAAGGATATATCTGATATGACACCGCTTGAGAGAGTGTCGGTTTACTTCAGATATGCAAATGACCCGAACAAGGAAGAATTGATAGAGAAGCTGATAGACAGCGGAGAGGAGGCGATCATTTTGGCAGAGAATATATTCAGAGAACTGACGGCAGATGATATAGCCTATGAGAAAATGCTGGCAAGGCAGAAGTTTTTATGGAGATACGGTTCAGGTCTTTCAGCGGCAAGAGAACAGGGACTTAAGGAAGGTATTGAGAAGGGTCTTGAGCAGGGTAGGAGCGAAGGCGAGGCTTCCGGCAGAGCTGCTGAGAAACTGGAGATGGCTAAGGCGCTAAAGGCTAAGGGTGTTGATATTGATATAATTGCTGAAACTTCCGGTTTAGATGCAGAAGAGATAGAACAGCTATAAAGAGTGGCGTGTGTATATTCATTTTGGCAAATATACCGTGGCAATACGGCTTGACTGCCTGCTTTTGATTTAAAACCACACGATAATTTACAGTACCATTATTTATACATACAAGACATTGTTTGCAGAAACGAAAAAGGTCGATGCATTAGCGGGAATAAACCGTTAGAGCACCGACTCTTTATATATAGAGCTAGGATTGTTTTCTCTTTCTTTTTAAGATAAGTGCCAGCGCAGCCGCCAAAGTACAGCAGCTTGAGGCAAACAGTGTAAACCATAATGATAAATTACTGCTGTCACCTGTCTTAGGTGAATTTGAATTTGTAGGTGTGGTGTTATTACCATCAGGTTTGGCAGGGTTTGGCGTATTATTGTTTCCGCTCTGCTTTAAAAACAGATAGTAGCCTGTAGAGCTGATTGTAAAGCTTGCAGTGCCTGAAATCTTAGAGTAACGCAGCTGTTTCAGGTGTCCGTTTGTATCCATATAATACAGTTTGGTATCTTCATAGCCTTTTTGCATAGTAAGCGTGATTGTGACATCTCCGGCAGGCTTTACATGCTTATCATTATCATCATAAAATCCCAGATAATACGGAATTGAATTCTTGCCGGCTTTAGGTAAATTTCCTGTGAGCCATTTGTATGCTGCCGGTTCATCGGCAGCTGTTACAGGAACAATGATTATTCTCATACTGGTGTCGGCTTTGTGCTTGTTGCTGCCGCTCAGCACTACCCCTCCGGGGAGCTGTACGGTATCAAGTCCCGGAACACCGAGCGTTATTTCATAGTAGTCCTTGATTTTCTGATAGCTGCCGTATACTTCTATTCCGGTACTGCCCGGAACGTGATTTATATGAGTCTCTCCGGCAAATGCGCAGACAGGGCAGAAAACTATAAGGACGGCTATGAGTACTGTAATAAGTTTTTTCATATATATACCCCTTTCCTTTATTTACTTGGCTTTTAACTCCGTATTAAGCGCTATAGCGCCTGCGCTGCGATATGTACTCGGCTCATAAGCCATTATCTTTAAGGTTACAGATATGGTATCCTGCGGAGTGTTATCCAGTGCTATAGACTGTACATATTCTCCCGGCCTTATAAGGTCGCTTTCTCCGAGAACATTTTCATTCTCATCAAGCAGACGCACCTTGAGCCAGATATTATTCTCAGCAGGGTTTGTAAGCCATATGTCAGTTTTGCCGCTTTCAGCGGTCAGGTTGCCTGCGGCATAGAATTTAAAATCACCTGCATCAAGGTCACCATATCCTGCTGATTTAGGTACATCAGGTGTACCTGTCTGTGCGGCAGGGTCAAATGGCGGCGGGGTGAAGCTTTTGTTGCTGCCCGATGTTACCAGCATTATAACCATGATTATTGCAGCTACAGCGCATAGTATGATTGCAGCCGGAAGCAGTAGTTTCTTCATATGTTTAAACCTCCTGTAATATGGTAGTTCATCTGTCATATTTACCTCAGTAGGCTCTGGGGCAAATATCATAGATGAGGTATCTGTTATCTATAGAGGAATGCAGGAGCATTCCTCTATAGAGGTTGATGCATTGATTAAGGTGTTACAGTTGCTTTGCTTAAAGATACTGTTATTGTACCGAGTTTTACTGATGTTGTATGGCTTGCATCTAAAGCTCCTGTAAATGTAAGAGCCGAAGTACCTCTTGGAGCATTATCATAAGTTGTGCCTTCTGCAGTTACAAGTTTGTAACTGGCTTTGTCGAATGAGCCTTCAAAAGTGTCGCCGGCAGCGTTGAGTTCTGTATTTTTTGTGAATGTTAATGCAACATCAACCGGTACGTTTGAGTGGTTAACAGTTGTTATAGTGTTGTTATTAGATGTCCAGCCGGGTGCTGCGCCGGAATCATACTCATGTGTTGAAGGGTTCCACTGAGTACCGCTTACAACAGCATAAGTAAAGTCCATTGCATCCCAGCTGATATCAACACTGTATACATCACCGCCGAGTGTGGTGCCTGAGTATGTGCCTGTAACGTCAATATCTTTGCTGCATGGCAGAGATGTGGCTTTTTCATTGCCGGCAGCTGCAAATGCTGTTGCCGTCATGCTCAGTGTAAGTACAAGTGCTAAAGCTGCTACGAATAATTTTCTTGTTTTCATAATAGATTCTCTCCTTTTCAATGTATTTTCAAAACGCATATATGCGAAGTGAACGTAAGTTATTTAACTGTAATTTTTATTGGTATATCTGTATTTACTATTGTTTTTTCGTGTGTGTCAGGCTGATAGTAGAGGACTACGAATTTACCGTCATAACCTCCTGCCTGAAGTTTCCTTGCCCCGGATCTCAGTAAATCCATTTTTCCAACCTGCTTGCCCGGTGAGATTGTACCTGACTGTGCAACAACTACATCATGGACTACAATCTGGAGTACCATATCCTGATTGGATTTGCTTGGATTTGCAAAGAATAGGGTAGCCAGTTTTTTGTCAAGGCTTATATCTACATTAGTAGAGTAGCTCAGGCTTACTGCGCCGCCGCCTTCTGCCTGATCCAGCTTTTTATCACCGTCATCACCTATATCCTCTGCATACTTTTCTTCATTCACAGGGGCATAGTCAGGTGCCAGTGTAGTACGTGTACCGAGCAGCACCACTAATAGAATGATATCAAGCAAAATAAATAGTATAAGGAAGATAAGCAATTTCTTTTTTTTCTTTTTATCTTCCTGCTGTGTGTTTGAAGTCATTAGCTGTTACCTCCCGCTGCAGTTATTGTTATGGTTATTGTTCCAAGTTTCTTGTCTGTAAATGTGCTTGTTGGTTTGTCAGAGCTTAATGTAAGCTGTGTTGTTGTAATATTTCCATTGTTCGAAGCACCTTTCTTTTCAAGCCTGTATGGTGTATTACCGCTGAATGTTGATGTGAAGTTGGTAAGGCCGGAATTACTGTCAGGAGTGAATTGGAAGCTTGCTTTGACAGCTACGGTACTATTATTCGTAACGGTGATTTTATTTCCGTTTTCTGTAACGGGTTCCCATACTCCGTATTCATATCTATGCTTACCAGGGTCCCAGTCACCTTCTATGTATTCAAAACACATATCGCCCCAGCTTATATTTACCGAAACACTTTCGGCATAGTTGCTGTAGGTATCGTCACTGCGGTAATAGACGATTGAGTCAGAATATGTCCAGAGCAGCGGGTAACTGTCATATGGTGTTCTGGTGTTGTCAATATTTTGTCGCCATATTGCTTTGCCAGAATCACTGGTTTTGCCGTTTACCAGATAGCACACCTCACCGCTGGCAAAGGCAGATTTGTTTTTTACTGTAGGTGCAGCTGTGCCACTTAAGGAACCGTTACTTCCACTGCCGACACCGCTTGAAGCCGACCCGTTCAGATAATAGTTGTCGGCAAAACGTGAAGTCTGACTGTCATTGTTACGGCATCGGCCGATGATTGCTCCTGCATAGTTTCCGCCTCCGTTATCTACAGTTCCATAGCTGTAGCAGTTTTTGAGTGTAACTTCTGAGTTGTTAAAGTAACCTAGAATACCTCCTGTATATGGGTGGTATTTTGCGTTAGTTAAGTCCGTAACGACGCTTCCAAGGTTTGCACAGTAGCTGATGCGCGCGCCGCCATTGGAGTATCCGACAATACCGCCGATACAGTCATAGGAGTTCAGGATATGAATATCTCCTTTAAAAATACTTTTTGTAACTGTCGTTTCATTATTTTGGATTTCTCCTACAATACCGCCTACGTGTTTATAGACTCCGCCGCCCTCATTTTCGATAGTAACGTCTGATATGACATTTGTAACCGTGCCACCGTCAAGAAATCCGACAACGCCGCCTACAGCACTGTCGTTTATATTCTGACAGTCCTTCTCCGGAAGCGTAATGACGCCTTCGACAGTAAGGTATTTAATCGTTGCGCCTGTCGCATTTGCAATCAATCCGGTTCGCAGGTATTCTCCGCTGATACGCATATTTTTAATCTCATATGACTCCCCATAAACCCCCTTTTGAGCGAGTATCGATCCTTTAAAATCATTTATCGGAATCCATTCACGCCCCTCAGAACCCTCCAAATCAATATCGCCCATAATTGCTGCTATGGCACTATCGGCCTTACTGGCCTGGGAGTCTGTGAAGTAAGCATGCGTATCGTCATTATTTATTAATGCAGCAAACCAGAACATCTTTCCGCCGTTGTTAATCAAAAAGGCATTATTATTCTCCCACGGTTTTTCATATTCGCCGCATATTTTACAGAAACCGTTATTATCAGTATAATTGTGTTCTTCAATCTTGTTAGGCACTGTAAATGTTGCTGCTGTATATTTTGAGTTTGTATCTGTTGGTGTTACCTTTACTGATAACCACTGGCCGGAAGTACCGCCATCAACTGTGTAGGTTTTCCCTGTACAAACTACTTCCTTTTCAATATACCATTGGATAGTGGCATTCCCTAAATCTGACGGTAGAATAACTGATATATCCTTACGAGGGTGTGGACTGTCTGTTGAAAACTTAGCAGTTAAGTCAGCTTTTCCTACTGCAAATGTAATTGTTTTTGTATAAGTATTAAAGTCATTCATACCGGAAAGCGTAACAGTTATTTGTATTGACCCGGAGGAACTTGGTGTGAATTTTGTTGAGGTTCCGGTTTTACTGCTAAAGGTACCTTTGTTGCTACTGACACTCCAGCTTACGATTGGAGAGCCTTTTGTACCGCTTGGGTTTTTGCACAGATTACTTGCTGTTATAGTTTTTCCTGCCGATGTGTATATGCTGCCGATAGAAAGAGTAACAGGACTATCTACCTGGGCATTTGTAACATCACCGTTAATATCTACATCATACAAAGAAGCCTTGGAAATTGTAAAGTTTTCAGTTTTGCTTCCGATTACCGACTGGTCTGTGGTTACAGTTGTACGACTTGCATCATTGTTTCCGGTAACAATTGCCTGACCTTTATCGCAATGTCTTAGACCGCTGTAGCCTTCGATTTTCGCTCTGGTTGAGGAAAGTGTTCTGCTGCTTCCCACAAGACTGCCGTCACGGTCAGTGGAACTGCTATAGGTGATGGACGTAATCTTTGTGGTTGCCTGATTGTCTGCGCCGGGATAGGTGCAGCTCGACAGGCTAACTTTACAGTCCATAATGTCATATATTATATATGGTGTAATTGAATACAGACTGCCCTGTCCCTGTCCGTCACCATACAGATATGTAAGTGAAGGAGAGGACAATTTCAAGTTGCTGGCAGTTGATAATATAAGGTTGCCTTGCGTATTCCAAGAAGTCTTACTTGTATATTTACCGCCGCTTCCGCCGGCACCAGCGTTATAGGAATAATCTTTTTCTGTACCACCTGAGCCGCCGCTTGCAGTGGAGGTTGAAGATACTCCGTATCCACCAGCACCGCCGCTTCCGGGTTCGGCGTCATATCTTTTCTTTTTTGTATCATATCCGTGATCCCAGGTGCCGGTAGTGGTACCTGCATTACCTGCATTACCTGCAGCACCTGCAGCACCACCGTCTCCTCCGGTACCACCTTTCGATTTGTTGTCATTATCGTCCAGTGCGTCGGAACATTCGGCACCGCCGCCGCCGCCTCCGCCGCCGTTTGGCCAGCCTCCGCCGCCGCAGCCTTGGACATTACCACTATGGTCGGAACTCAGCTCACCGCCTGAACCGCCGCCCGAGCCACCGGCTCCTCCGGCACCAATTGCGGGAGCAGCAAGGCCGCCGCCGCCGCCGCCTCCGCCGCCGCAGCCTCCAACCATATCGTCTTTGCCACTTGTCTGGGCGCATCCTCCGCATCCTGATCCACCGTTACCGCCGGCACCTCCGCTGCCGCCGGTTGCATTCAGTGTCAAACGTCCGGATATGTTGATTTTTCCGGCAGATGTTCCTGTAGTTCCATTGGCTCCGTTATTTCCTGAAGCACCCTTGTGGTCATCGCCGGCACCTGAGAACATATGGCCGTATACATTAACTGTAAGCTCAACATTACAGGCCTTTGCCGCACCACCGTTGCCGCCATTGCCACCGTTGCCGCCGATTGCTGCTGCCGCTCCGCCTCCGCCATTGCCGCCGGCTCCAATCGACCATTTATAGCGTAAATTACCGCTATCCAGATTCGATTTCATCTCTGCATTGCCGCCATTGCCGCCGTCTGCCGCATTGCCGCCGGTCAGAGTGAGTGTATCTTTCGGTTTTTCGGATGTCTTGGAAAGTTCTTCATCGTGCGCACTATAAATAGTGAGCGTGGAGTTGCTTGGTACATATATTGCAGCTGTTGCACCAGTTGTGCCCTTTGCATTCGCACCGTGCAGCGTTACACTACCGCTTATTATTATTTTTGCTGTGGCATTTGGCGCTACCGTAATAGGGATTTTGCCGGTTGGAGCCGTATAATTTATAGTACCGTTTAGTTGCAATACATCTCCGTCTGAAATTGTCAGAGGGGAAGTAATGCTTGATACTGTTTTCGTTGGCTTTGGCTGCCAGCCGGTTGCCGCCTGCACAGCTATGCTATTAGAATTGTCCTCTGCTACTGCTGTACTTGTTGCAGCAGGCAGAGTTGCAAGCACCACAGTAAGAGATAGCAGCGCTGCAAGTAGCTTGTTCTTTTTCATATCCCTTGTCCTCCCGATTTGTATATAATAGAAATGAACTTCATTTCTTTAATGTCAGTACATACAAAGTAATTATATTAAATAAGGTTTTTATAATTCAATACGGGTGACTTTTTTGGTCGAAATATGACTTAATTGGCAAGTTGACAGAATTTAATTACATTGGTCAAGGTAAATTTAAATTTTTTTCAAAAAAACATCAAAAAAACAGCCCATATCATACTTTGGTAGGATGACAAAACCTATGGGGGGGGGTATAATTTCTTATAGATAGGGGATTTTGAGTTAAAAGAGGGACTTCAAGCAAGGATTGGAGGAGATATTGTGCGTATTGCGGTTATAGACGATGACAGAGCACAGGCTGTACACCTTTCTGATATGCTCGCAGACAGGCTGACAGATCTGGGCTATACAGACTATGGGATTGATATCTTTGAAAATGCAGAGAAGTTTCTGACAGAGAGCCATAGCGACAGCTACGACGTGGCGATAATTGATATATTTATGGACAGGATTACAGGCATAGAGCTGGCGCGGCAGCTTCGCAGCAAAGACGAGGAGATACGTATCGTTTTCTGCAGCAGCAGCAACGAATTTGCCGCAGAGAGCTATGAGGTCAATGCCTCATATTATCTGCGCAAGCCTGTAAGCAGCAGGCAGGTTGAAACTATGATAAGGAGAATGAGACTTGCCGCCCTCGAAAAAAACAAAACAGTAATACTTCCGGACGGGCATCCGGTTATATTGCGTAATATAGTATATACAGACTATTTTAACCACGTCGTTACAATACATATGAAGCACGACGAGGAATATCGCATCAGAGCTTCTCAGATGCAGATGGAGATGCTGCTTCTTAATTATGACTATTTCTTCTCTCCTGTTAAGGGGATAATAGTTAACTTCTATGAAGTAGTAAAAATGACTGAAGAGGATTTCATTCTGAGAAACGGCAGGACGGTTCATATTACACGCCGTAAAACCAGAGAGGCTAAGGAGAAATACCTTAAATTCCGGTTTGACAGGCTGAGACGGGAGAGCGTGGGCTGATGCCTCCCGTAGACCGTTTCTTTGGGGTTGCCATATATTCCATACTGAATTTTGTACCGTTTACGCTGCTTGCCGTATATCCGTTTCGCAGGTCGCTGCGGTTTTCAGAAACAGTAACGGTTATACTTATCGTGCTTCTGAGCCTTATTCAGATTGCTTTGAGAGCCGCCGCCGTGTTTGGCGGTGAGGACAAGGGTATGCTGACCGGCCTTGCAACACTTGCATATGCAGTCTTTTATTTTATTGTTGTCATGGCGCATCCCGGCAAAATGATATTTACTCTGCTGGTCTTGTACAATATTGCAGACTTAGTCGTGATAGACTCAAAATGTATAGAGGGCCTTATATTCGGAGCGGATATGGCCTCGCAGTCTTACAGATGGACGGCTTCGTTTACCATGCTTATAGTCAGCATGCTGGTGCTTCTGCCCCTTGCCGTATATTTCAGCAAATACTATGCAGTCAGCATAAACCGGCAGCCTAAAGGCTCTCCATGGAACTATCTGTGGCTTATTCCGGCGACATTTTATCTGGTGTGGTTCTGCTACTGCTACGGCAGACCTGAAACTGCGCTTGAGATTGCTCTTGAGCCGTCATCGGCAGTGCTTACGCTGCTTATAAATATGGGGGCGTTTCTTGTTTACCATACGGTGCTTCGTATGATAAACGAGCAGGAGATAAACCGGCAACTTGCAGCCCAGAACTACAATCTCAGTGTGCAGAGTCTGCAGCTTGAGAACCTGCAGAAGCAGATAAAAGCCACAAGGCAGGCGAGGCATGATTTAAGGCATCATATTACCGTAATGGACAGCTATCTTGCCGCAGGAGAATATGACCGGCTCAGAGAATATCTTAAAAGCTACAAAAAATCGCTTCCCGATGACAGCGGGCAGGCAATGTGCGGCAATTATGCGGTAAATACGCTGCTGCAGTTTTTCAGACAGCGGGCGGAGCAGAGCAGCATAGAGTTCTCTGTTGAAGCGGAGCTTCCGGAGCAGGCGGGAGTACCTGACCACATTATGTCGGTGCTGCTTGGCAATCTGCTTGAAAATGCAGTGGAGGCATGCATGCGAAGCAGGACAGGGCAGGCATGGATACGGGTAAAGATAAGAAAAATCTCCGATGCTGTGTTCTTTCAGGTTGAAAACACCTGCGATGAAGCGCCTGTAAGGCTTGAGGACGGAGCTTATGTATCCTCTAAAAGAAGCGGTGACAAAACTGCAGGCATAGGGCTTGAGTCGGTAGGCAATATAGCGGAGCAGTATGACGGTATGATGGAAACCGAGTACAGCGGCGGCTGTTTCAGAGTATCGGTTATATTAAATACCGAGGATTAACGGGATACAAAAACAGGAAGCATGAGCGTTAAACTCTGTTTCCTGTTTTTTGGTGCTTATTTAGTATCAAGTGCAAACCAGAAGGTACTTCCCTCGCCAACCTTGCTGTCTGCTCCGTATTCGGCCTTGTGGCACTTGAGGATTTCTCTTACTATGGAGAGTCCCAGACCTGTACCCTTGGAGCTTCTGTGATAATTGCTGCTGACACGGTAGTATCTTTCCCATACGTGAGGCAGATCCTCAGGGGCTATGCCTCTGCCGTGGTCTGAAACCTCAAATTTTACCTTGCCCCTGTCATTATCAATTCTGACCGCAACATATATATATTTGTCATCACCGCAGTATTTGACCGCGTTGTTTACAAGATTTGCGATTACCTGCTTGAGCTTTGACTCATCGCCCGCAACTGTGCAGGTTTCTGGAACGTCCAGTACTATATCGTAGCCCTCCTGTTCGACTAATATGTCGTAGGAGTGGACTATCTCTCTTACCGCCTCGCAGAAATCAAACTCTGAAATCTCAAGACTTATTACACCCGACTGCATCTTAGAGAGGGTAAACATATCGTCTACCAGCAGATTTAGCCTGTCTGTCTCTTCAATTATAACGGCGAGGTGCTCGTTTCGCTTCTGCTCGTTGTTGCCCGAAAGGTCTCTTATCATCTCCGCATAAGACTTAACCATTGTAAGCGGAGTCTTGAGGTCGTGTGATACATTGGCTATTAAATCTCTTCTGAGCTGGTCTGATTTTGCAAGCTCGTGAGATGTATATGTCAGCACATCGCCCAAATCG
>ERZ857965.747-NODE-747-length-41437-cov-16.943285_pt1 | contig 41437 bp, 29 predicted proteins | sample MGYA00519758_ERZ857965 | MGnify/ENA primary metagenome ERZ857965 (study PRJEB31778, sample SAMEA3449381) | human gut metagenome | biome: human gut; feature: human-associated habitat; material: faeces | place: United Kingdom | collected 2010/2012 ... | reverse complement strand
CGCCGGGGAGGCCGCGGCCGCCTCCACCGCGCCCCCGCCGGCGCTCGTCGAGGCCGAGAACAGGCAGGTCAGGTTCCTGGCCGCCCGGATATCGGAGGCCCTCGACGAGGCCGGGGCCCTCGAGGCCGAGACGGCGGCGCTGCTCGAGGGCGACGAGACCTACGCGTGCCTGCTCACCGTGCCCGGCATCGGCCCGAGGACCGCGGCGCAGCTCGCGGTGTCGGTCGACATCGGGAGGTTCCCGGACCACGACCACCTGGCCTCGTACTGCGGCATAGCCCCGAGGGTGAGGAGCTCCGGCACGTCGGTGAGGTCGGTCAGGGCGTCCAGGCGCGGCGACGCGAGGCTCAAGTCCCTGCTGATCTTCTCGTGCAACAGCCTGGTGAGGTCCTCGGGGCGCTACGGCGAGTACTACCGGGCCTGCAGGGCACGGGGCATGGGGCACGGGCGGGCGCTCAAGGCCGTCGCGAGGAAGCGGCTCAGGGCGATATACGCCGTGATGCGCGACCGGGTGCCCTACCGGGAGTAGCCCCGACGGTTGACAAAACTATAGGAACACCCAATGACTACATGAAAGCGCCCCCAGGCAGATGTGCTTGAGGGCGCTTCTTGCTTGACTAGCTTTCGATGTAGTCCTTGAGCTTGCTGGAACGACTCGGGTGGCGGAGCTTGGCCAGGGTCTTGGACTCGATCTGGCGGATACGCTCGCGCGTGACGCCAAACTCGCGACCGACTTCCTCGAGCGTGCGGGGATGTCCGTCAACGAGACCAAAGCGCAGCTCGATAACCTTGCGCTCACGATCGGCAAGCGAATCGAGCACCTGGGTGAGCTGCTCCTGCAGCATGGAGAAGCTGGCGGCATCGGGCGGAACGATAGCCTGGGAGTCCTCGATGAAGTCGCCCAGCTGGGAATCCTCTTCCTCGCCGATCGGGGTCTCGAGCGACACGGGCTCCTGCGAAATCTTCTGGATCTCGCGGACGCGATCGGCGCTCATGTCCATCTCGGCACCGATCTCCTCGGGGGTCGGGTCGCGACCCAGGTCCTGGAGGAGCTGGCGCTGCACGCGGACGAGCTTGTTGATGGTCTCGACCATGTGCACGGGAATACGAATGGTACGGGCCTGGTCGGCAATAGCGCGCGTAATGGCCTGACGAATCCACCACGTGGCGTACGTGGAGAACTTGAAGCCCTTCTGGTAGTCGAACTTCTCGACGGCGCGGATCAGACCGAGGTTGCCCTCCTGGATCAGATCCAGGAACAGCATGCCACGGCCGACATAGCGCTTGGCGATGGAGACGACCAGACGCAGGTTTGCGCTGATGAGCGCTTGCTTGGCCTCAAGACCAACGTTCTCAATACGCGTAAGACGACGCATCTCGGAGCGTGTGAGTTCAATCTCGCCTGCATCGGCAGCCTCGAGCTTCTCGGTAGCCTCGAGACCGGCCTCGATCTTCATGGCCAAATCGACCTCTTCAGATGCGGTCAGCAGGTCGACCTTACCGATCTCCTTAAGGTACATACGAACCGGGTCGCCGGTCAGCATCACCGTGGAGGCATCGATGCCGCGCACGCGCGAACGCGAACGAGACGTGCGCACGGTGCGCTTCTTCTTGCTCTTGGAAGAGCCCATCTCGGCGTCGGCCTGGCGGGCCATCTTAAGCTCGTGATCGTCAAGCGAGCCGGAATCGTGCTCGTCATCGTCATCGAAATCGTCGGTATCGTTATCGTCATCGTCGACGCCCATCGGGGCGTCGTCGTTTCCGCTCGCGGAGATAATCTGGATGCCGCTGTTGCGCAGCGCGGAATACACCGCGTTGAGCTGCTCATCGGAGACATCGATATCCTTCAGGGCGACCTGAATCTCGTCCTCGGTTACCGAAGTCCTGTTTGAGCCGTTGCCCATGAGCTTTGCAACGTAGGATTCCAGCCCAGTACCCGTGCTCTCAGTCTTTTTTGGCACAGATTCTCCCTTCGTAGTCCACAGGACTCAATACTTTAGCACACACATGGACGTCTATACCCAAAATAAAGACAGGATATAGGCGAGAATACGCTGGTTGACCACAACATCTAGGCCTGATCGGCACCTGCGGTCTCCAAACCGATCAAACGGAACGGGTCGGCCACGCCACCGATCGACTTTTGGAGCTCGCGCTGGCGCTGCGAATCTTGCATCGCCTGCATCGTCAGCACGCGACGGGCCTCATCGTCGAGTGAACGGTCCTGGCGCAACTTGGCCTGCGCGGCTCGCATGCGACGTTTGATGGTGTAGAGCTCGAGCGTATCGAGCATAAAGACGATGTTCGTCTCGGTCGGGTGCTTGCTCGTCGCCGAAATGCGCCCGGCGCTGACAAGCGACGCCGCCTCGGGACACACCGCCCGCGCCGCATCCATGCAGGCCGCAGGATCGGTTCCCGGCGGCGTTGCCAGCACGGCCCATGCGATGGACTCGTGACGTGGGTCGACCCACTCGATGGAGCAGATGCGGTCGGCATACGTGCGGAACAGGTCAGGGTAGCTCGTGAGCATGGTCAGCAGCTCGCGCTCCCCTGCCAAGGACTTGCGCTCTAGATCGGTAAGAACCATAGGGGCCGAGGCGTCTGTCGGGGCACCGGCGGGCGCAGCGCCCATACCATCAGGCACATCGATCGGCGGAAGATCGTCGACGACCTCCACGGGCGCGACACCGTAGGCATCGAGCGGGACGTAGTCGTACGGCTCTTCTTCGACCGGCGCGGACACCGGCGGCGTCGCGCCCGATGCCCAAGCGCCGCGACCGACATCGCGAGAACCCGATGCCCGACCGCCCACATTTCCAGAGCGCTCGGCCTGCGCCCTCTGGCGTTCATAGTTCTGCTCACGACGTCGCTCCGCATCCTCACGCTTGGCGACATCGCGAAACACACGGCCCGAACTCGCGCGCACGGTCTCCAGGTCCAAACCCAGCAGATCGGCAATCTGGATAAAGTACGTGTCGATCATATAGCTGTCGCGCAGCGGATAGATGAGCGTCAGCGCATCCTCGAGCGCTTTAGCGCGACCGCCCGGTGTGGTAATGTCGCTCGACTCCTGTAGCGAACGGTACACAAAGTCCATGAGGGGCTCGGCGGCATCGATGCGCGCTTGCAGCGCCTCGCCACCATGCGCCGTGATGAACTCCATGGGATCGTTGCCGTCGGGCAGCACCACGCAGCGCAGGTCCATCGAATCCTGCTCGATAAACTGAATCGCGCGGCGCGCGGCCTTTTGACCGGCGGCGTCGCCATCGAACATATATACAATGCGCTTGGCAAAGCGGGTGAGCGTCTTTACGTGATGCTCCGTGAGCGCCGTGCCCAGCGTGGCGACGACGTTTTTGATCCCTGCCTCCCAGCAGGCGATGCAGTCGGTATAGCCCTCCACCACGATGGCGGTATCCTGCGCGACGATAAACTCCTTGGCCCAGTTAAAGCCATAGAGGTTTCGTTTTTTATGAAACACGCTCGTCTCGGCGGTGTTGAGGTACTTGGGCTGACCATCGCCCATGATGCGCCCGCCAAAGGCGATATTGTGACCCTGCTCATCAAAGATGGGAAACATCACGCGGTCGTAAAAACGGTCCGCGAGCTGCCCGCGCCCACGGCTCACGGCCACGTTGGCGTCAATCATCTCCTGCGGGGTAAAGCCCGCCTGCGACAGATGCGACACCAGCGCGTTGCGACCCGGCGCAAAGCCCAGGCAGTAGCGGCGACAGACGTCGCCGCCCATACCGCGGCTGGCAAAGTACTCGCGCGGACGGCTGTCCTTACCGCGCATAAGCATGGTGTGATAGAACTGGGCGGTTTCGGCACACAGGTCATAGATGCGGGCGCGCTTGGTGCCGCGCTCGCGATAGGCGCCGGTATCGTGCAGCTCAATACCGGCACGGTCGGCCAGGTAGCGAATCGACTCGGGAAAGCTCAGGTTCTCGCGCTTCATGATGTAGGTGAAGACATCGCCGCCTTCGCCGCAGCCAAAGCAGTGCCAGACCTGCGTGGCGGGGATAATATGAAACGACGGGGTCTTTTCGCCATGAAACGGGCAGCAGCCCCAAAACTCATGGCCGCGGGGCTTGAGCTCAACCGTTTCCTGCACGATGGCAACCAGGTCCGACGCCGCGCGTACCTGATCTTTTTCCTCATCGCTAATCACGGATACTCACCCCCTGCTCACCCAAGTTATGACGGATATCGTCGATATTACCCTCGACGGTCGCGATCAACTCGTCCAGGGAATCGAACACGCGAGACGGACGCAGCCAGCGCGTAAACGCCAGCGACACCGAGGCGCCATACAGGTCGCCCGCATAGCCGATCAAGTTGGCCTCGAGATGCGCCGAGGCGGCATCATCGGCATAGGTCGGCGGCAGGCCGACGTTAACGGCAGCAGGCCATACGGTATCGTCGACCAGCACCAGACCCTCATAGACGCCATCGGCAGGCACTTGGATGCCGTCGGGCACCTGGATGTTTGCCGTGGGAAAGCCCATGTCGGAGCCCTCGTGACGGCCAGCCGCCACAACGCCGCGCAGCATATAGGGACGGCCGAGAAGCTCTGCGGCCAGCTCCACATGACCCTGACCCAGCTCATGGCGGATACGCGTGGCGCAGATGGACTGCCCGTTAACGCAGAGCAGGTCGTGACCGTAAACGTCAACCCCACGCCCGGTGCCCCAGGCACGCATCTCGGCAACGCCCGAAGCGCCGCCGCGGCCGAGCCTAAAGTCGCTGCCTACACGAATGGAGCGAATATCGACAACGCGCGACAACAGCGCAAGAAACCCGACATGGTCGAGTGCCGCCACGGCGGGCGTAAAGGGAACGGCCACCACCGCATCGACCCCGGTTTGAGCCAGGGCATGCAGGCGGTCGGCCGTCGTCATCAATTTTTGGGCGGGCAACGGACTCACCACGACGTCCGGATCAGGATCGAAGGTGACCACGACCGCTTTGCTGCCGCGATCATGTGCATCGCGAATAACCGCTTCGATCAGCTCTTGGTGCCCACGATGCACGCCATCAAACACGCCAATGGCGATCGACGCGGCGCCCAAGAACTCGCGCCCATCAAAAGCATCGGCAGAAACGATACGGGCCTCATCCAACTCACCCGCGAAAAAGATACGCGCGAGCTCGTGGGGCGTCAGCATCATCGAACACCGCCGATCGCCTGCGGAAAGACGTGCTCCATCACAAAGCGGCCGCCCTCGATACGAGCAAGCGCCTTCAATCCCCCATCGAGTACGAGCGTGAACGGCGCCTTCGCCGTATCGAAGTCCGCAAGCGCGCGTTCAACGGGAATGCGGCGGCCACAAAGCAGGTCGTCTGCAAGATTACCCGGCAAATCGACACGCGTGGCACCTAAGGCGGCGATGGGATCCAGAGCGAAACCGGCAGCGGTCTCGGCAGAGAGCTCCTCTACCGCATGACAGGCGCCAATGGAAACCACGCCGGAGGCCGTACGGCGCAGCGCGGAAATATGTGCAGCGCTATCGCAGGCACGACCCAGATCGCGAGCGAGCGCGCGAATGTAGGTGCCTTTGCTTACCGAAAACGCCACGGTCCAGACGCACGTATCGCCCTCGCCGCCCACGGCGATCAGGTCGGCGGCATAGACCTCGACGGGGCGCGGAGGCAAGTCGACCGCATTGCCCTCGCGAGCACTCTTATAGGCGCGAACGCCATTGACCGAGATGGCCGAAAAAGCTGGCGGCACCTGCATCTGCGGGCCAAGCATAGCGGCCAGCTGCTCACGGGCGTAAGCGAGATCGCGCAGCTCGGGGGCAACGGGCACCGCGCGGACGGCCTCGCCCTCCGCGTCATCGGTATTGGTCTCGACACCAAACGAAATGTCGGCAACATAACTTTTGGTATCGAGGGTTAGCATGCCCAGCAGACGGGTCGCCTGGCCCACGCCCACCACCATGACACCCGAGGCCATGGGGTCGAGCGTACCGGCATGGCCGACGCGTCGCTCATGGAGAGCGCGTCGGCACTGCGATACCACGTCGTGGGACGTGCAGCCCACCGGCTTATCGACGGCGAGCAGCATATTCAATTGAGAAGGCGTACGACGAGCCATGTACCATCCAAAAAGTTAGAGCTCGACGGTCACCGAAGCGGGATCCTCCCCCACCAGCTCGGCCAGCATGGGAAGTGCCACGGCGAGCGTCTCGCGAATCGTTCCGTTGTTGGAAAAGCCGGCGGCGGCATGATGCCCGCCACCGCCAAAGTTGGCAGCGATCTCGGACACATCGAGGTCACCCTTGGAGCGCAGGTTGCCGCGCACCTTGGTATCGCCCTCGATGCCCTTTAGGAACAGGCAGACCTCAACGCCCATCACTGAACGCACCACATCGACCAGACCGTCGCACTCATCCGAAGTGACGCCGCAGGCCTCGAGGTCGCTCTGGTACGCATAACTATATGCCACGCGACCGTGCGCCACGGTCTTGATGCGGCCCATAACGATGGACTTGAGATGCAAGAACTCCACGCGCATGCTCTGGTAGACCTCGAGCGCGACGCGCGCCGGATCGGCACCGTGCGCGACCAGGCGCGAGGCGGCATGGAACGCGGCGGCATCGGCGTTTTGGTACTGAAAACGACCGGTATCGGTCACCAAGCCGCACAGCAGGCAGGTCGCGACACCGTTGCGAGCCACAATGCCGCAATTGTCCAAAAAGCGGTCGATGATCATGGCGCAGGCCGCGGCGCCGACGCACCTCAGGCTCAGCTCGGCAAATTCCTCGCGCGCCGGATGGTGATCGAAGCACACCACATGCGACGAGCGGCGGAGCACCTCGGCGGAGTTGTTCAGACGCTCGACGACCGGCACGTCCACCGAGATGAACAGATCCGGATTGCCGGTATACGCAGATGCCGGCACCAGACGGTCGGCGCCCTCCATAAAGCGGTAGATGCGCGGAACCGGGTCATCGTCTGCCAGCAGCAGGGCAATGTCCTTGTTGGGGAAAAACTTCATAAGCGATAAGCCCAGACCCAGCACGGAGCCCAGGGCGTCACCATCGGGAGACGTATGTCCCGAAATCGCAATGGAGGACGCACCCTCGATGAGCTCGAGGATGCGTCGCTGAATATCTGCAGACTCGCACGATGCGAGGTCGGCGGAATTACTCATCTAAAGCTGCCTCCTGGGCGGCATCCGCTATTGGATAGCCGTCCTCGTCCTTTTCGATCGCAAGCGTGGCGGGAACGTTTTCCAGCGCACGCGTGATGCGCTCGGCCTCATCGGTCGAGCGATCGATGCGAAAATCGAGCTCGGGCGTGACGCGCCAATCGAGCGAGCGGGCCAACAGGCTACGGATGCGGCCCTTGGCGCTGGCGAGCGCCTCCATGACCTCGTCGTAGCGGCTCGCGTCGCACGACACGTACACGCGCGCGAACGAACGGTCCACCGCGACCTCGACCGCGGTCAGGGTGACCAGGTCGAGACGCGGATCGGAAACCTCAAAGAGCAGGATATAACCGAGCTTCTCGCGAAGCTGCTCGCCCAGACGGCGGGTTGCCTGCGTTTGCTTCATAGCGCTACCCCCTACTCGGTACGGGCAACCTGGTCGATGCGGTAGCCCTCAATGGTGTCGCCAGGCTTGATGTCCTGGAAGTTCTCCAGGCCAATACCGCCCTCGGAGCCGCTCTTGAGGCTCTTGGCCTCGTCCTTGTAGTGGCGCATCGAGGCGATCTTGCCGTTGAAAACCACGATACCGTCGCGCACCAGGCGTACGGAATCGGTCGCGGCGATCTCGCCCTCTTCGACGCGGACACCGGCGGCGATACCGACCTTGGGCACCTTGAAGGTGTCCAGAACGGTCGCGGAACCCGTGGAGACCTCGACCTCGGTGGGCTTGAGCATACCGATGCGGGCAGCGTCGAGGTCCTCGAGGCACTTGTAGATGACGTCGTAGCAACGGATCTCGACGCCCTCGCGCTCGGCGGCGGAGCGGGCCTTGCCGTCGGGACGGACGCCAAAGCCGATGATGATGGCGTTGGAAGCGTCGGCCAGGACGACGTCGGTCTCGTTGATGGCACCAACGGCGGAATGGATCGTGTTGATGCGCACCTCGGACTGATCCATCTTGTCGAGGGAGTCCTGAAGGGCCTCGATGGAGCCCTGGACGTCGGCCTTGATGATCAGGTTGAGCTCCTTGACCTCGGCGTCGGCGATGGTCTCGAAGAGGTTCTCGAGCGTCACGTGCTTCACGCGGCTCTGCTCCTCGATACGGGCCTTGAGCGAACGCTCGTCGGCCAGCGCACGCGCCTCGCGCTCGTCCTCGAACACGCGGAACTCATCGCCGGCGTTGGGGACGGACTGCAGGCCCAAGATCTCGACGGCGTCGGAAGGACCGGCCTCGGTGACGGCGTTGCCCTTGGGGTCGAGCATGGCACGGACGCGGCCATAGGTGAGGCCGGCGACCAGCGTGTCGCCCACGCGCAGGGTGCCGCGGGTCACGAGCACTGTGGCAACCGAGCCGCGGCCCTTGTCGAGCTTAGCCTCGAGGACGTTGCCCGATGCGAACGTATCGGGGTTAGCCTTGAGCTCGAGCACGTCGGCCTGGAGCAGCACGGTCTCGAGCAGGTCGTCGATACCGATCTTCTGCTTGGCCGAGATGTTGACGAACATGTTCTGTCCGCCCCACTCCTCGGGGATGATGCCGTACTCGGTGAGCTCCTGGCGCACGCGGTCGGGGTTGGCACCCGGCTTATCGATCTTGTTGACGGCGACGACGATGGGAACGCCGGCGGCCTTGGCGTGGTTGATCGACTCGATGGTCTGGGGCATGACGCCGTCGTCGGCAGCCACGATCAGAATGACGATGTCGGTCACCTTGGCGCCGCGGGCACGCATAGCCGTAAAGGTGGCGTGACCGGGGGTATCGATGAAGGTGATCTTGCGGTCGTTGATCATGACCTGCGAAGCGCCGATGGCCTGAGTAATGCCGCCCGCCTCGCCGGCAGCGACGCCGGTGTGACGGATGGCGTCGAGCAGCGAAGTCTTGCCGTGGTCGACGTGGCCCATGACGGTAACGACCGGGGCACGCGGCTTAAGGTCGGCGGGATCGTCGTAGAACGAGAAGGTGTTCTCCTCCTCGGGGGTGATGATCTTGATCTGGCGACCCAGGTCGTCGGCAACGAGCTCGACGAGGTCGTCAGACATGGACTGCGTCATGGTAAGCGGCGTGCCCAGCAGGAACAGGCGCTTGATGATGTCGTTGGCCGGAACGTCGAGCGCCTCGGCGAGCTCCTGGACGGTAACGCCCTGGGAGACCTTGATGGCGTCGAGGTCCTCGGGGTTCACGCCCTGGGCCAGCGCCTCCTCAATCTTGCGCTCTTCCTGAGCCTTTGCGGCCTCGCGCTCGCGCTTCTCCTTGCGCTTTTTGCGTCGACCAGTGGACTCGCGAGAGGCCTCCTCGACGGCGGCACGAGCCTCCTCGAGCACCTTCTCGCGGCTGTACTCCTCGGCCTCGCGAGCCATGCGGCTGTAGTGGTCCTCTTCGCTGTTGTGACCGCCCTTGCGCTTCTTGCCCTTGCCCTGCTTGTCGGGGTTGGGGAAGTCCATGCCGGCAGCGACGTTGTTGCTGGCGTTGGTGCGATGGCTGTGGGGACGGCTCTCGGAGGCGTTGCGATCGGAGTTGTTGTCGGAGGCGTTGCGATCGTTACGACGGCCACCGCGACGGTCGTTGGTGCCACCACGACGGTTGCCGCGCTCGGCAGCGCGCTCGGCCTTGGCCTTCTCCTCGGCGTCCTTCTTCTCCTTGAGCACGGTCTCCTGTACGGCGATCTGGTCGAGCAGAGAGCGGAAACGCGAACCGGAGTCGGAAGCGGGAACGGCGCGGCGCTGGGCCTCACGGGCAGCCTCCTCCTTCTCGCGGGCAAGGCGCTCCTGCTCGGCCTTCTTCTTAGCCTCGGCCTCGGCGCGGGCGGCCTCCTCGGCAGCCTGGGCGGCGGCGAACTGGCGGCGCTCCTCCTCGCGTGCCTTCTCGGCGGCGATGCGCTCGCGCTCTGCCTCGGCAGCGCGTGCTGCCTCCTCGGCGGCAGCGGCCTGCTCCTCGGCCAGCTTGGCGGCCTCGACTTCCTGGGCGCGGGCCTCGATCACCGAGGCGAGCTGCTTGCGGACCATGGCGACGTATGCGTCCTCCAGAGCGGAGGAAGCGGACTTAGCGGGAATCTTCATTTCGGCGAGATGACCCATCAGTTCCTTGGAGGTCATGCCGAACTCTTTGGCCAGGGTGGACACACGGACTTTTGCCATATGACTTCACCTACCCTTTCTGGCACCTTGGGTGCCTAGAGACTGAACGAGCGTGGGGTATGCGCTGGGACCCGCCCGGCGCGACCGCGCGCTAGATCAGGTCCTCTGCATCATCGAAGGCGTCGGTGTCGTGGACACCGCAGAAACGGGAGCCGGGACGGGCCTGGTTGCGGCACTGGATGCCGTCCTCGGACACGAACTCGCAGCGACGGACGTCCTCGTCCTCCTCGTCACCGATCAGGTCGGCGGCGGGCTCCTCGTGAACGGGAACATTCTTGAGGATGTCGGCGGCAAGGGTCTCGGACTTAATGTCGATGTGCCAGCCGGTCAGGCGCGCGGCGAGGCGGGCATTCTGGCCCTCCTTGCCGATGGCGAGGGACAGCTGGTCATCGGGCACGATGACGCCGGCGTAGGCCTTCTCCTCGTCGATAAGGACGCGGGTGACCTTGGCAGGCGACAGGGCGTTTGCGACGTAGACGGCCGGATCGGCATCCCACAGGATGACGTCGACGCGCTCGCCACGGAGCTCGCCCACGACGGCGCGAACACGGCTGCCCTTAGGGCCGACGCAGGCGCCCACGGGATCCAGGCGATCGTCGAGCGAGTGGACGGCGACCTTAGAGCGCTGACCGGGCTCGCGGGCGATCGACTTGATCTGGACGGTGCCCTCATAGATCTCGGGCACCTCCTGCTCAAACAGACGACGCATGAGCTCGGGGTGGGTACGGGAGATGACAATCGGCGGACGGCTGTGCTCGCCACGGACCGGCTGCAGGTTGGAGTTGGGGTCGCGAACGTCGATGATTACGGCCTTGATATGCTGGTTGTGCAGGTAGCGCTCGCCCATCGGACGCTCGTTGCGCTCGTTCTCGTAACGGCGCTGGTCGAAGTGCGGAAGCTCGGCCTCGACGCCCTCGCGAATCTTGACGATCGTGAAGTCGGGCGTGGACTGCAGCACGGTACCGCTGATGAGGTCACCGATGCGGCCGGAGAACTCCTCGTAGATCTGCTCGCGGGCGGAGTTGCGTACGATAGCGTTGATCTCGGCCTTTGCGTGCTGGGCGGCGATGCGGCTCGTGTTCTTGGGAGTGACGTCGATCTCCTCGAACTCGGTGAAGTTGCCCTCCTCGTCCATGGAATCGTCGATCGGCTCCAGACGGTAGACGTAGATCTTGCCGGTGGTGCGGTCGATGGTCACCTTGGCGCCCCACTCAAGATGCAGGATCTCGGCATAGCTCTTGGCGAGCGACTGCTCCAGGCGGTCGATCAGGTAGAGCTGGTCGATGTGCTTCTCCTGGCAAAGCTCCATCAGGGCGGACATCATGTCGGATGCTGCCATCTTACTTTCCTTCCTTCGCGGGCTTGAAGTCATAGGTGGGCTTCAACTTGCACTTTTTAACATCAGAGAAATCGAGGGTAACGGACTCGCCGTCCTCGAGCTCGAGGGTCACGTTCGTCTCGGTGGCGGCGGCAATCTTGCCGGCGTACTTGCGACGGCCCTCGGTGGCGGTAGAGGTGAGCTCGCAGTTCTCGCCCACAAAACGGGCAAAGTCACGCGGGCGGCGCAGCGGGCGCGCCATACCCGGGCTCGACACCTCGAGCGTATAGCTCGAAGAGATGGGATCGAGCTCCTCAATCACATTGCCGACCCACTTGGTGTTGGCCGTGACGTCGTTGAGCGACAGGCTCTGACCCTCGGCACCCTCGATACGCACGCGCACGCAGGGGGCCTTGGTGGCACCCACGAGCTCGACGTCGACGATGTCGACATCGTGCTGGGGAGCGACGGCCTCGAGCGCGTCGATGATCGCCTGCTCGGTCTTGGTCTTGACCATTGCGGCACCTCCATCCATACAAAAAAGAAGCGGGGCCGAAACCCCACTTCTTTCAATTACAACTTCATTTACAAGCAAACTATACCAATAGCTGCGGAAACGTGCAAGCGCAATGGAAATTCGCAGGTCAGCGCGCCCACAGCTTCTCCACAAGAATAGAACGATTGACGGCAGGCATCTAGGCGGGCACATGCAAAACGAGGGACGACCCAGCTGGATCGTCCCTCGTCTTTAGCACGTCAACTATACGCGCGGCATTTACTTAACCACCAGGTTGACCAGCTTGCCGGGCACGCAGATGGCCTTGACGACCGTCTTGCCCTCGAGCCACTTGGCGACGGCGGCCTCGGCGGCAGCCTGCATATCCTCATTGGAGGCATCGCGGGCAACGTCGACGCGACCACGGACCTTGCCGAGCACCTGGACGACGATCTGCACCGTGTCCTCAACGGACTCGGCCAGGTCAAACTCGGGCCAGGCGGCGGTGTAGGCGTTACCCTCGCAGCCGAGCGCCTCGTGCCACAGCTCGTCGGCCCAGAACGGGCAGATGGGGGCAAGGACGCTCACGATATCCTTAGCCACGCCGTAGCACAGCGCCTTGTCGCGGGCGGTACCCTCGGTGGCGTTGAGGTAGGCGCTCGCCGCGTTGACGAGCTCCATGACGGCCGAGATCGCGGTGTTAAACTGGCCGCGATCGAAATCCTCGGTGCACTTGGCGATGGTGCGGTGACGCTCGCGATAGAGCTTCATCGCAACCTCGTCGAGCGCGGACTTGTCGAAGGCCACGTTGGCGTCGCCGGACTGGACGAGCTGCCAAACGATACGCCAGGCGCGCTTGATAAAGCGGTTGGCGCCCTCGACGGCCTTGGGATCCCAGTCGAAGTCCTTCTCGGGAGGGGCGATAAACAGGATCGCCAAACGCATGGTGTCGGCGCCGTAGGGCTCGATGACCGAGCTCGGGGGCACGACATTGCCCTTGGACTTGGACATGGTGTCGCCGTTCTCGTCCTTGACCATGCCCTGACACAGCAGGTTGGTGAAGGGCTCGTCCACACTCAGCAGGCCCAGGTCGCGCAGTGCCTTGGTAAAGAAGCGGCTGTAGAGCAGGTGCAGAATGGCGTGCTCGATGCCGCCGATGTAGTTATCGACGGGCATCCAACGGTCGGCGGCTTCCTTGGAGAAGGGCAGCTCGGTGTTGTGCGGGTCGGTATAGCGCAGGTAATACCAGCTGGAGCAGGTGAAGGTGTCCATAGTATCGGTCTCGCGCTTGGCCGGGCGACCGCAGACCGGGCAGGTGGTCTCGTAGAACTCCTTGCACTCGGCGAGGGTCTCGCCGGCGCCCAAGTCCAGGTTCTCGGGCAGCGTCACCGGCAGCTGATCCTCGGGCACGGGCACGATACCGCAGTGCTCGCAGTGAATGGCCGGGATGGGGTTGCCCCAATAGCGCTGACGGGAAATGAGCCAGTCGCGCAGACGGAACTCGACCTTGCGACGACCACAGCCCATGGCCTCGAGGTCGGCCACGATTGCAGCCTCGCCCTCGGAGTGCTTACCGCCGCGCATGCCGGTGTACTTGCCGGACTGGACGAGCGTGCCCTCGGCAGCGTGAGCGCAATCCCAGTCGACGGTCTCGGCATGGAAGGTATCGATGGTCTCGCCGCTGGCCTCGACGGCAGCGCGATCGTCATCGTCTAGGATGATCGGCACGATCGGCAGGTCGTACTTACGGGCAAACTCAAAGTCGCGCTGGTCGCCACAGGGAACGGCCATGACGGCACCGGTACCGTAGTCGGCAACGACATAATCGGCAACCCACACGGGGACCTTCTCGCCGTTGACGGGGTTTACCACATAGCGGCCCGTGAAGGCACCGTGCTTCTCGAGGGTGCCCTGGGCACGCTCGACGGCAGAGATATGCTTGGAGTCCTCGACGATCTTGGTGACGGCCTCCTCGTACTCCGTGCCCTCGACGAGCTCGTGCAGGCCGGCGTACTCGGGAGCCAGGACAAAGAAGGAAACGCCAAAAAGGGTATCGGCACGCGTGGTAAAGACGGTGATCTTGCCCTCGTCGCCCTCGATGGGCTCGCCATCCTGGTCGCACAGGGTAAAGTCGACCTCGGCGCCCTCGGAGCGACCGATCCAGTTGGCCTGCATCTGCTTGACGCGCTCGGGCCAGCCGGGGAGCTTCTCCAGGTCGTCGAGCAGCTCCTGAGAGTACTCGGTAATCTTGTAGTACCACTGCTCAAGGTCGCGCTTCTCGGGCTCGGTGCCGCAGCGCCAGCACTTGCCCTCGGTGACCTGCTCGTTGGCCAGAACGGTCTTGCAGGTGGGACACCAGTTGACAGGGTTCTTCTTGCGGTAGACCAGGCCCTTTTCCCACATCTTCTCAAAGATCCACTGACCCCAGCGGTAGTAGTCGGGGCTGCAGGTCTTGACCATGCGATCCAGATCGTAGGAGAAGCCCATGCGCTTCATCGTGGCGAGCGCCTGGTCCATGTTCTTATACGTCCAGGCGGCAGCCTGCGTATTGTGCTTGATGGCGGCGTTCTCGGCAGGCAGGCCAAAGGCGTCAAAGCCGATGGGGTGCAGCACGTCGTAACCGCGCATGCGGGCCTGGCGGGCCATGGCATCGCCGATGGTATAGTTGCGCGCGTGGCCCATGTGCAGGTCGCCCGACGGATACGGGAACATCTCGAGCACGTACTTCTTGGGCTTGCTGTCGTCGGTGTCGACGGCAAAGAGGTTGGAGTCCTCCCAGGCCTTCATCCACCGGGACTCAATGGCCTGCGCGTCGTAGGCAGGGATCTCGTCCTTATGATCTGTGCAATCGCACATATCAGCTCCTTTGTTAGCTGGGTTGGGGCGGGGCGTTCTTACCTTTACTCGCTGCTGCGGACAGTCCTGCTCGCACGAAGAGCACATTAAGTGCTCTTCGGCTCGTGCGGAACTTGCAGCGAGCAAAGGTAAGAACGCCCCGCCACATCGTTAACTCGCATGATGATAGCAAATACAACAAGCGAGATGCCTGCGACTTGCAGGCATCTCGCTTTATCTAAATAACGTGGTTGGGAATCAACCTTTGTCTGAAACTCGTTCTAGCACGAACGGGTTTTCCAGGTGCCGCAGATTACCGTGAAAGAGGAGCGCCGCGTACTTAGGTGCGCAAGCGACGGTTTGAACGGCAAGGTTCGGTGCCTGGGAAAGCCGCTTATCGATAAGACACAGACTGCTGAGAGTCTTTCACGACTACGTCGTGGGCGCCGCCTTCGACGATCGAGGTCGAGCTTACCAGGGTCAGGCGTGCCTTTTCCTGGAGCTCGGGGATCGAGAGGGCACCGCAGTTGCACATCGTGGACTTAACTTTGTAGAGCGTGCCGCCCACGCCGTCCTTAAGGGATCCGGCGTACGGGACGTAGGAGTCGACGCCCTCGACGAAGCTGAGCTTCGCGGCGCCGCCCAGGTCGTAGCGCTGCCAATTGCGAGCACGCGCAGAACCCTCGCCCCAGTACTCCTTCATGTACTGACCGTTGACGTTGACGCGCTCGGTCGGGCTCTCGTCGAAGCGAGCGAAGTAGCGGCCCAGCATCATAAAGTCGGCACCCATGGCAAGGGCAAGCGTCATGTGGTAGTCGTAGACGATACCGCCGTCGGAGCACACGGGTACGTAGACGCCGGTCTCCTCGTAGTACTCGTCGCGAGCGCGGCAGACGTCAATCAGCGCAGTGGCCTGGCCACGGCCGATACCCTTGGTCTCACGGGTGATGCAGATGGAACCGCCGCCGATACCGACCTTAATGAAGTCGGCACCGCAGTCGGCCAGGAAGCGGAAGCCCTCGGCGTCGACGACGTTACCGGCACCGACCTTGACGTCCTCGCCGTAGTTAGCACGGATCCACTCGATGGTGCGCTTCTGCCACTCGCTGAAGCCCTCAGAGGAGTCGATGCACAGGACATCGGCACCGGCCTCGATGAGCAGCGGCACGCGCTCGGCATAGTCGCGGGTGTTGATACCGGCGCCGACCATGTAGCGCTTGTCGTTATCGAGCAGCTCGTTGGGGTTGGTCTTGTGGCTGTCGTAGTCCTTGCGGAAGACGATGCCCATCAGGTGATCGTAGTCGTCGACGATGGGCAGGGCGTTGAGCTTATTGTCCCAGATGACGTCGTTAGCGACCTTGAGGCTGATGTTCTTGTCGCCCACGATGAGCTGCTCACGCGGGGTCATGAACTCGGAGACCTTCGTCTGGTGGTCATCGCGGCTGGGACGATAGTCACGGCTGGTGACGATGCCCAGGAGCTTACCCTTGGGAGTGCCATCATCGGTGACCGGCATGGTGGAGTGACCGGTCTTCTCCTTGAGCTCGATGACCTGCTCCATGGTCATGTCGGGGGTCAGCGTGGAATCAGACTGAACGAAGCCAGCCTTGTGATCCTTAACGGCCTTGACCATAGCGGCCTCGGACTCGGCGCTCTGGGAACCGTAAATGAAGGACAGGCCGCCCTCGGTAGCGAGCGCGACACCCATGTCGACGCCCGAGACGGACTGCATGATAGCGGAAACCATGGGGATGTTCAGGGTGATTGCCGGCTTCTCACCGCGCTTAAAGCGGGTCAGCGGCGTCTTAAGAGAGACGTTGTTAGGAATGCACTGCGAGGACGAGTAACCAGGGACCAGCAGATACTCCGAAAACGTGTGGGACTCACCGGGAAAGAACGTAGCCATGTTTCTCCTTTTTCCATGCGACCGGTCGGCTGCAGGCCTCGTAGGACCCAGCCCAACCTTGGGCGCCCAATACTGGGCAAGTATCTTAACGCACTTTGACTGCTACAATGCATGATTTAAGAAGAGCACACGAGGGTTTGACGCAGGCTTTGCGTTTGCCCAGCAAACACTTTAGCGGGAAGACGTGGAGCACATGGAGTACAAGACGACGGCAAAGTTGGTCATTCAAGCGTGCGACAAGGAACTGCCGGGCGTGTTCGGCCACGGCTGCGTCTTGCTGCTGCAGGGCATCGCCCGCGAGCACTCGCTCAACCGCGCCGCCAAGAGCATGGGCATGGCGTACTCCAAGGCCTGGCGCATTGTGAACGAGGCCGAAGGACAGCTGGGCTGCAAGCTCATAGAGCGCGACGGCGCCCGCGGATCCACCCTCACCCCCGCCGGCGAGCGAGCCATAGCGGCCTACGAGGAGCTGCAGGCCGACATCAACAACATCATCGCCACCAAAGCAAACGACCTCATCGCCAGCATCAAAGAGTAGCTAATTTGGGACGGGGCTTTTTTAGCTACCCATCCAGAGTATTCATGACTCATAGCCAAAAATTGACATTGGGTAGCTAAAAAAGCCCCGTCCCAAATTAGCTACTTACGGAGGGCGTTGTCTAGGTTGGCGGCCACGATCAAGGGATCGTCGGTACCGGCGAAGAGGCGGACGGTGCTGCCCTGCTTGCCGCGTGGGGCCGAAAGGCGCGTCGTTGCGCCGCCGGCGGGCGATGTGCGGAATTCGTCCGGCAGTATGCTGAAGAATTCGCCCGCGGTGCAGTCCATCAGGTCAAATTCAACTGCCGGACCAAAGCCGTGCTCGAGGATTCCTGTTGCAACCGCATGGTCGGGATGCGAGCTCAGACCAGGATAGCGCACGTCACGCACCATCTCATTCGCAGCCAAGTACTCGGCCAGCGCACGGGCGCGGTCGAAGTGTGCCTGCATGCGGGCATCGAGCGAGTTCAGCCCGCGCTCAAGCACGTCAGCCTCCTCGACAGACAGATCGAGTGCCGGCGCATCACAACCCACTAACAACGCATGTACGCACTCAGCCGCGGCATCCACACGATGACGCTTGAGCTGCGAGCGCGCCACCGATACGGCAACCAACTTGCGCGAAGCATCACCGGCGCACACGCGGTCGAGTGCCTCGAGCGACAGCACGGCACCCAAACGCAAAGGATCGCAGCCAAAGATGGAAGCCACGGTGTTATCCACCACGAGCAGCGCACGTGCCTCGCGAGCCGCGCGACCCAGAGCGCGGAGATCGAGCACGCGAAGACCAAACCCGCCGATGGAGTTGACGAACCACCACAGGTGCGGGCCCTCAACGTCAAACGAACCGGCAAAGCCCTCGGACGCGGCAGCAAACACCTCGGCGCAAGGATCTCCCACGAGCACAACGTCGCAGCCATCAAAGCCGTGCGCAAACGCATCGGTAAAGTCATCCGCAAAGGCCACCAGGCGGTCACCGGGACGCACAATCCCCAACAGAGACAGCGCTGCCGGCACATGCGGGGCCGCAACAAGACGCGCCTCGCGCGCACTGGCCCTCAAAGCCCAGGCCTCTTCTAGCTGCTGTACATCCACGCGGCACCGTCCCTTCATAAGCAAAAACCCACGATGCGGGTGTTCCCCGCATCGTGGGCAACGGCTGCAGTATAGCGCCGATATGCGACGACTCGCCTAAATGCTGAGCGTATGGTAGTTTACGTTCGCACCCGGAGCGTCAACGGTCACGCCATAGGCCTCGGGATAGATGCGCGTCGAGAACACGAGCGCGCCATCGTTCACAAACACCTCGACCGACGAGACATCGCCAACAATGCGCACGTTACGAACCTCGTCGACGGGCTCCCAGCGCACGGTACGACCGCAGCCGGCAGAAGCGCGACCCTCATCGGTAAATCGCATCTCAAAGCGCGAAGGCAGTTCGCCCTCAGCGGGCACAAACGCCAGCTTCAGCTCGCCATCAACGGTCGCGGTAAACGCGCCATCGACACCGTTGGCAACAACGTCAAAGCAGGTATCGCCGTCAACCTCCAACGAGCCCTCCCCCACACGTACCGAGGCATAATGGTGCTCGATCTCGCGCGGCGGCTGCTGCAGCACCACGCCGCCGGCACCGGCTGTAAGCTCACGCGGCACCGTCATGCAGTGCTGCCAACCGCACGCCACGGTGGGGTCGTTGCCATAAACAGGCTCATCCGGCATGCCCATCCAGCCGATCAGAATGTGGCGACCATCTTCGGACGTAAACTCCTGCGGCGCATAGAAGTCAAAACCGGCGTCCCACAGGCGGAACTCCCCCAGCTCATAGGCACCGTCACCACCGGTAATATCGCCCGTTACAGGCATGTAGCCAGCAGCGTATACGTTGCCGCGGTCCCAACGACCGCCCTCGAGCCCCTGGGGAGAGAAGGACAGGAACTTCGCCGGTACACCGCCATCCGTCTCAATCTCCAGATACCCCGGGCACTCCCACATAAAGCCAAAACGCTCGGGCGTAGACACGCGGCTCTCGAGCTCCCAGCTCAGCATATCGGCCGAGCCATACACCAGGATCTCGCCCACATCGCGTCCGGCACCCTCGCCATGCATGCCGCAAAAACGGCTCTCGACGTGCGGCCCGTCAACACGACGACGCGCACCCAGCACCATGTGATAACGCCCGTCCGCGTCACGCCACACCTTGGGGTCGCGCACGTGGCAGGTCAAATCCTCGGGATAATCCTCGGAAGCCAGCACCACGCGCTTTTGGCTAAACGTCTGTCCATCGGCGCTCTCGACATACACGGTATCGGCGCGACGGCCGGAGTTGACATAGTCAAAGACGCCGTCCGCATCGGGGAGCTTAACGTTGCCGGTATAGAGCACGCGAATGCGACCGTCCTCGGCAAGCGCGGAGCCCGAATACACGCCATGGCAGTCGAACGGCTCATCGGGCAGCAGCGGCGCGCCAACATACTCCCAGTTCATAAGGTCGCGGCTCGTGGCATGACCCCAGGCCTTAACGCCGCCCTCAACATCAAACGGAGCATATTGAAAATAAGCGTGGAACACGCCGCCCGCCTGGCAAAGACCGTTGGGGTCGTTGAGCCAACCCGCCGGCGGCATAATGTGGAAGTGCTGGCCATACGCGCCATGACCGCACTCAGAGGCGGCAGCGTCAACAGCGGCAACCAGCTTTGCAAGGTCGCGACCAAGTGCATTAGACATATCAAAGTCCTAACGGATCGAAAGCTACAAGACGCCAAAGATCGGCGCCAGATGCGGGGAACACCCGCGCGTATACAGCCCGCGGGTGTTCCTTAGTCAAAAGCTCTTAGGCCTGCTCGGAAGCCTTGGGCTCGTCCTTGTACAGGACAAATGAGACGGCAAAGGAAACCAGCGCGGCGACCGCAAACATGATCGCGTACTGCACGGGCTGGGCCAGGCACAGCAGGATACCGAAGATTCCGGTAACGCCCGTGCCGGAGGCAGCCAGCGAAGTGAGAGCGCAGACCAGGGCACCGCAACCGCCGCCGATGCAGCCGGCGATGAAGGGCTTAAAGAAGCGCAGGTTCACACCAAAGATGGCCGGCTCGGTAATGCCCATGAAAGCGGACAGGGCCGAAGGAAGCGCCAGGCCCTTGATCTTGGCATCACTGGTCTTAAAGGCAACGGCGAGCGCGGCACCACCCTGGGCGATGTTGGCGGCACTGGCGATGGGCAGCCAGTAGGTCACGCCGTACTGGGCGAGCTGGCCAAGGTCGATGGCGGTGTACATCTGGTGGATACCCGTAACGACCGTAGGGGCATAGAACAGGCCGACGATAAAGGAACCGATGCCAAAGGGCAGGGCGAGCAGGGCCTGAATCAGACCGAGAATGGCGTTCTCGGCCCACACGAAGATGGGGCCGACGGCAACGAGCGTCACGAGCACGGTCACGAACACCGAGACGAGCGGGGTCACAAAGAGGTCGAACATCTCGGGAACGATCTTGTGCAGGCGCTTCTCGAGGAAAGCCAGAATAGCGCAGGCGATGACGATGGGGATCACGTGGCCTTGATAACCGACCCACTCAAAGCTGTACACACCGGGGATGACGTTGACCATGGTCTGCACGCCCTCGGAGGCAACCGTGTAGGCGCTTTGCAGCGAGGAGTTGATGAACGCACCGCCGACGACGGCGCCCAGGTACGGGTTGGCGCCAAAGGCCTTAGCGGCGGAGTAACCGATCAGGATCTGCAGAATACCAAAGGACGTGCCCGAGACCAGGTCGGCGATCTTGTAGATAAAGTTATTGGTGTCGAGCGCGATAAAGCCGTTGGAGGCCATAAAGTTGAGGGCACTCATAATGCCCAGCAGCAGGCCCGAAGCCACGATGGCGGGGATGATGGGGACAAAGACGTCGCCGAGCACCTTAATGGCACGCATAAAGATGTTCTGCTGCTGCGCCGCGGCCTCCTTGACCTCGGCCTTGGTGGCAGCCTCGACGCCGCTGAGCGCAATGAACTCGTCGTAGACCTTATTGACGGTGCCAGTGCCAAAAATAATCTGAAGCTGGCCCTGGGCCTCAAAGACGCCCTTAGCGCCGTCGATATTCTCGAGGGCCTCCTTGTCGACCTTGGCGTTATCGGCAATCACCAGGCGCAGACGCGTGGCGCAGTGTGCGGCCGAAACAACGTTGCCGGCGCCACCGATGTTGTCGAGCACCTCTTGGGCTGATTTGCGGTAGTCCATGACTTCCCTTTCCTCCAACGGGTGCATGCGCACCCGACTACCTTTGACACTTACACTGTAATCGTTTTCAGTTTCATATGTCTGTAATCGTTTTCATAGTAGGGTGAACGGTAGGAAAAAGCCGGCGAATGGTAGTTTTACCGCAAAAACAGGGGCCTCAAAGGCAGGCAGACATGCCCAAAGCCTAGACATTCATAAGTTGATGGCCGAGTTTGAGCGTCTTGAGACCGCTCTCCCCCTCCACGCCATCGAGCGTGTTGAGCAACATATTGGTCGCCTCGACGCCACTGGTCAGGTAGCCATAATGCACGGTGGGAATGCCGCCCGTCAGCGCGCGCAAAAACGCGTTGTCGCCAAAACCGCTCACGCGGTGTATACCCTCGCCCATGCCGCGAACCTCATCGATGGCACGCAGCGCGCCCGCCGCCATGGTGTCGGTCGCGCACGCGATAAACGAAACATCGGGGTCGACGGAAAGCAGTTCACGCGCCGCACCATAGCCCGAGTCGAGCGTAAACGAGCCCAGGCGAATCAAGGCGGCATCGAGCGGGTTACCCGCGGCGCGCAAGCCGGCCTCAAAACCGCGACGGCGGTCATAACCGGCCGCGCGGTCCTCTTCGGTAACTCCAATATAGGCAATCTTGCCGTCCACGCGACCCGCAAGCGCATGGCCCAGCTCAAAGGCGGCCTCGTAATCGTCGTGATAGACGCACGCCGCGCCCTCAACATTCTGACCGATCAGCACGATGGGCACACGGCACGATTCAATCGTCCGACGGTGCTCGTCGGTAATCATGGTTGCTACCAGCACAATGCCATCGACCGGGTGGTTTTGGAATAAATCGAGGTATTCGAGCTCGCGATCGGGGGCATTGTCGGTATTGGCAAGCAACATCTGGTAGCCACGACGACCGAGCACCTGGCCGATGCCGGCGGTAATGCGGCTCACGGATTCCGAGTTGATCTTGGGCACGATGACGCCGATGAGCTTGGTAGAGCCGGTGCGCAGCGCGCGAGCCTGGCTGGACCGCACGTATCCGGTCAGCTCAATCGCCTGCTTAATGCGCTCGGCCTTGTCCGCCGAGATATATCCACCGTTGAGGTAGCGCGAGACGGCGGCGCTCGAAACGCCCGCCAGCTCGGCCACATCTTTCATCTTTACCACGAGCACCCCTGTCATTGAAATCGCTTTCACCATGATACCCAACCCTCGCCCAAAAAATATTCGACTGGAAAGGTCTCAGCGGATCATTTCAACCACTCAGGTCGAGCAAGCGCCAGCGAGCGGGCAGCTGCCGTGGCGAGGTGCCGCGAAAGAGGAGCGAAGCGTACTTTATGTACGCGAGCGACGGTTTGAGCGGCAGATCGCCCGGCAGATGCCCGCGCAGCGTCGAGCGGTCCGGCGTTTGTTAAAACGCCGGAACATAGTTAGCCGTGATATTCGCCGTTGTACTGGATGAGCGTCAGGTCCTCCACGCCGTCGAGCGCGCGGATGGCGTCGGCATAGGGCATATCCGCACCGTCAGAGAACACCTCGACGGCCATCTCGACCTTGTCGCCGCGCATGGTCTTGGACTTGACGGTGAACTTGGTACGCCCAAACGCGCGCACGATATCGTCGCCGGTGGTCTGGCCCGTGTAGTGGATGACCATCATGTACACGCGCGACTTGTCCTGGTGGCTCGCAAAGCCGGCGATCATCACCACGATCACCACCGCCGTGAGCCCCACGAGCGCGTACATGCCGGCGCCGGCCGTAATGCCCGTGGTAATGGCCCAAAACAGATACAGCAGGTCGAGCGGGTCCTTGACCGCCGTACGATAGCGGACAATAGACAGAGCACCGACCATACCGAGCGAGATGACCACGTTCGTCGAGATCGCGAGCGTGACCATGCAGGTGAGCACGCACATGCCCACGAGCGTCACGGCAAAGCTGCGCGAATACACCACGCCGGTAAAAAAGCGCTTGTACACGTAATAGATCAGGATGCCCATGGCGAGCGCCACGAGCAGCGAAAGGCCGATCTTGGCAGGGTCGACCTGGCCAAACGCCTCCAAGACGGAGTTCTTAAAAAAGTCCCTGGTGCTCATGGTCTAAATTTCCCCTCGGTTCCCAAAATCCGATTCCCAGTAGTTAAATCCGCGCAGGTAGGCGGTCTTGTCATAACACAGGCAGTACTTGGAGACCGCCGTAAGCTCGGCCGCGCCCGGCGGCACCATATCGCGCACCAGCTGCGGACAAAACTCGGTAAACTTGACCTCCATCACCAGCTTGCCGGGTTCCAAGACCGGCAACGCGGGCAGTGTCGCGTCAAAGATATCGAAGCTTCCCACCGCGGCACGCACGTTCATGTCAAACGTAATGCGCACGGTGCCCTCGTCCATCACCCACGGCTCGCGCTCGTAGTCCACGATGGTCCGCGGGCGCATCATGTTGCAGATGCACTCGATGTAGAACTCGCGGCAGAGCGGATAGGGGCTCCTCAGCAAAAAGTCGTAGTCGCCGGTCAGAATCTGCTCAAACTCGCCGCGCGTGAGCGGCGCGTCCTCCTTGTAGATCCAGCTACCGTACTTCTTTTTGCGCTCGAGCTTAATCACATTGTCGCTGCCGTTATAGATGCGCACGCGATACTTTTTACGCATGAGAATGCCGGCGTCTTTTTCCTCGTAGGCCGAGTTGCAGTAGTCGTCAAAGTACAGGCTGCGAATGGTGTAACCGCCTGCCCGCGCATGCTTGTCCAGCTTAAACACCGGCGCCATGCGACAGGCAAGCGCGGCGTGCTCGCCCTCGTTAATGAGATATTTGAGCTCGTGGCGGTAACGCTCCTGCGTGACACGCACAGGCGGGGCCGCCAAGCGCTCAAGCAACGCGCTAGCCCTCCTCATACGTGTCCTCCACGACCTTACCGCCGTCTTGCACGTAAAAACACTTCATGCCGTAGTGCTTGCCGTCGTCGGTCACATAGTAGTCAAACGCATCTTGCGTATAGCCGTCGGAGTTGGTGGCACGCACGCGCACAAAATACTGGCCGGTATCGGGCGCATCGCAGGTCACCTCGGAAAGCAGCACGTCCTCGGCCTTAAAGACCACATCGCCAATGGCATAGTCGCGCGCCAGCTCCACAGTGTAGCGAATGTCGCGCGCCTCAAAGTCATAAGACGCATCCCAATTAATACGAAGCTTACCGTTATCGATCTGCGGCACGCCGATGTAGAACGGCATGGGCTTTTTAAAACTCTCGCGAAAGCTCTTGTAGTTCTCCTCGATCTCGGAGGGAATCGCCGCGGCGATCTGCTCGTATTGGTCCTTGGTGACAGGCAGATTGTCGATATCGGGCGAAGCAAAGACCAGGGATTCAGTAACCTCGCGGTAGTGCTTGATCATCTTGGTCAGGCGAGTCTCGGTCAAATACGAGCGCAAGTCCTTGACGGCACGGTCGAGTTCGCTGCGGAACGACTTGCTGCGCAACGCGCGGTTAAACAGCACGTTGCCCCAGTAGTTGCTTGCACCGCGCTCCCAGCTCGCGTAGTCCGAAAACCCGGTAAGAGAAAGCTCCAGCTTACGCAACATGCCGTCGTTATCCCAATCCAAAAAGTACCAGGTATTTGAGTTGAGAGGGCTGTACAGATAGCAGTTACGGTTCTGCGTATCGCAGTTGCCCGTCAGGATCTGAAACGCCAGCCAATAGACCAGATTTTCGGTATCGAAGTAGGTGTCGAGCACATCGTCGATCTTTTGCGATTCATCGTTGAGCGCATCGAGCATCTCGATGAGCTTGGTGTGGTCCGAATCGCCCTTAATCTCGAGCATGCCCTCAAAGTTTGCCTGATTGTAGTCGGGATCGTCGGCGAGCTTAATGGTATCCTCGTAGCGATGGAAATCGAAGCTGTTCACCTTGTACAGGTGCCCGCTCTTATCCAGGCCATGTGCCTTAAGCGCCGTCTTGTTGAGCTGCTCCACCTGCGTAAACAGGCCGTAGTCCTCAAAGGTGTCGTTGGACTTTTCGGTCTGGTCGCACACCCACAGATGCACAAACTGCGTGCGCAGGCCCATCATCTGGGGAATCCCACGGATAAGGTCGTAGGCCATTTTGTTGCGAAAACGCATACCCTCGCCCATGTGCTTGTTGAGCGCAATCGCGCGCTGTTGGCGCCAGGTACCCTTGCCCTTTTTGAGCTCCACCTTGTAATTCTTCTGCGAGTTCATGCTTGATGTCTGACCGCGCACCTGCACGGTAGCATTGGGCGCTTCCTCGCCATAGCCAACCTCGCCGGCCACCGGGCCGTCTTCGTCGCCCGGCTGCAGCAGGCCCATAACCTGATAGCGCGTCACGCCCATGTCGGCATAGTCATACACCGAGTACGTGTTGATCTCGGCCCAGCTGTGGTCGGTGTTCTCGGAGCTGTTGCCGCGTGAGACCGTCAGGTACATGGTCACAATACCCGAGTCATCGTAGACCTCGTAGAGCTCGTCCTTGTCGCGCAGGTGCTTGGACTGGTCGGAGGCCTCGGTCTTTTTAATCTTGTCCTGCTTTTTGACCTTTTTGGTCGAGGATTCGTCCTGAGACGAGCAGCCCGAAAGCAACAGCGCGCCGGCAGCCGCCTCGATCAGGCAGCGGCGAGACATCAACTTATCGATCACCAGAACCTCCCCAATGTTTTTGGAACAGGCGAACCACCATACGTTCAAACGCACTGCGCGGATCACCGCCCACGCGCTTGTCCTCGTAGCGTTGCTCAACACGGTCGAGCACCCGGCCAAGTTCGGTAAACCAGCCCGTCTTGTCAGTAGCCACAATGGGCTGCTGGCTCAGGATACGATACGGTAAGTTGGCGGTATAGGTATCGAGCCGCAGCAGCGCCACGATAAAAAACACCGCTGCACCCAACAAAAAGCCAAAGCCGTAAAACTGCTGCGGCAAAAGCAACGACACGGCGGTCGCCAGCCCGGCCACACCGGCAAACAGGCCCGAGGCCAGCACGGCCCCCTTGTAGTCGGTAAAGTACAGCAAGATCAGCAGGATCGTGTTGCCCACTGCATACAGGCCGTAGCCCACGCACAGCGTGCGAAAATACCCGTGCATCAGGTTGTTAAAGCCCAACGGTAGGGCCGACAGCACCGTGGTCTCGAGCGAAATGACCGCCGCCGTCACAAACAGTTGCTTGAGCGCACAAAACCGCAGTTCTCGGTTGAGCGTGGCAAGCATTTCCTCCTCGGCCACCACAATGTCGCCCACCACACCACCGTCGTTGAACAGGCTGTAGTAGTCGCGGTAGCGCGGATAGAAATTGACCTCGACCGAGACCACAAAGTTGACGGACGTGACCAGGATCGTCAAAAACGCGATAAGCGCCGGCACATCGTGGTAGGGCGCACCATAAAACAAGCCCTTGACCTGCACGCCAATGGGACCGGCCCAAATTATCACCAAGTGCGCAAAGAGGCCCAGGTTGGTAAACAAGCCCGTGAGCGCCAACGGCATAAACTGATCAAGCCACCGTAAATACAGCCAGGGGCTGCGTTCGCTCTGCGGAAAAAACCGGTACAGCAGTACCACGTCCCAGGCGAGCATGACGCCATAGCCCAGAGCAATTGACGCCAAAAGGCCCTCGACCGGCGGCAGTCCCAGCGCCAGCGCGGCCAGGGCGCACAGGCACGCCACGCCAATGGCAGCCGCAAAGCTGCAAAGGATACCGCGGTAATCCTTGATGGCCGTGAGGTAACTCATGCCATTCCAGTTGACGATCATAATATTGAACAGCCACAGGCACAGCAGCCCCTGCAGCAGCGTGGCGCCCGAGAACAGCAAAAAGACGCCGTAGAGCACCGTGCCCGCAACGAGCATGATGGCGTTGGAGCCCCAAAACGAAGGCAGGATCTCATCCTCGCGCTCGGCAAAAAGCATATCGGCCAAAAAGCGCGTGACCGGCATAGAGAAAAAACTCGTGAGCGTGAGCGACGCCAGCAGCGTATAGGTCACCATGCACACCAGCAGATCTTGGTTGGCACGGCCCACACCCCACAGACCGCACAGCACCAAGATACCCACCTGGAGCAGCACGCCCAGCAGCATGGGGCCCGTGCACACAATGCCAGCGTAGCCATAGGCGCGCATCGTGGCAAACAGACCCTTGCGCCTAAACAGGCGCTTGAGCTCAAAACCGATTCCGGCCACCGGCTACTCCCCCTCTCTGGGCAGGTCAAACGCTTGCGCCGTCTCGTCGTACAGCGCGCGATAGTTGGCGAGCATCTGCTCGTGCAAGAAGTACGTGGCAACGCGACGCTGGCCGCGCTCCCCCATCTCAATGCGACGAGCGCGGCTTGTGCACATGCGTTCCATGGCATCGGCCAAGCCCTTGCGATACATAGGCGGCGTCACAAAACCCGCCACGCCAAAGTCGTCGCCCGGGGCGCCTTCGAGAAGCTCGCGACAGCAGCCCACCTCGGTCGTCACGCAGGGACGGCGCGCTGCAAGCGACTCCAGCACGCTGAGCGGCTGGCCCTCGGAGATGCTCGTCAAAATGGTAAAGTCGAGCTTTTCCATGTACTCGACCACGTTGACGCGGCCGGTAAAGATCAGGTCGCGCACGCCCAGGGTTTCGACCAGCGCGTGGCACTCGGCGCCGTACTCCTCGTCGTCCACGCCGCCCATGATGTGCAGGCGCACCTTGGGCAGGCGCTCGTGCAGCTCAAAGAAGGCATAGATCATGGTCTTGACATCCTTGATGGGCGCAAGGCGCACCACCGCGCCAATATCCACCCAGCCGTCATCGGTCTTTAAGGGAATATCCTTAAAGCGATCGAACTGGATGCCGTTGGGGATGACCAGGCATTTGTCCGCATCGCAGCCCATATCAATCTGCGTCTTGCGGGCGTTATGGAACAAACTCGTCACGCGGAAGGCGCGGCGGTAGATCTCCTCCGAAAGCAGGTAGAAAAAGCGGATCCAGCGGTCCTTAAACGACGGCACCACCCAATCGGCGCGAATGATCTCTTCCTCGCGCTCGCGGGTATAGATGCCATGCTCGGTCAGCAGCACCGGCGCATGGTGAACGCTTGAGCCCAGGCAGGCGAGCAGGCCACCGTAGCCGGTCGAGATGGCATGGTACATATCGGCCACCGGCACCTCGCTGCCCAACAGGTAGAGCACGGGCAGCAACATGGAGCGCATGGTGTGGAATGCATCGGCAAAGGGCGTGTAGGGGTACTCTGCCAGGCACACGTCACGAAAGATATCCATAAACGTGCGGCTCTGCAAAAACGAGAGCGGATGCACGCGACGGCGGTGGAAGATATCGAATAACACGTCCCAGTCCGGATTGGAGAGCGACACCAGACGGCGTAGCGCCTCGCGCTCACGGTCGTTAAAACTGGCTTCGTGCTGCTCGCCCGAAAGCCGCAGGGCATCGTCCAGGAACACCTCGTGCACCTCGACCACGTTGCTGGGCAGCTCGTAGACAAATTTGCCGCGGTCGGCAGCATGCGCGCCAATCACCCACAGCACGAACTCGTGCTCGGGCATGGCCTGGATATAGCCATGCATCCAGGTAGATACGCCGCCGTGCACATAGGGGTAGCAACCCTCGAGTACCAAGCAGATTCTCATCTGTCGCCACCCTCCTTGCGCTCGATCGTCAGGGTCTTATCATTTGCCTTGAGCAGATACAGATTGCCCGTAAGGTGCGTTAGTTCGCCACCCGTCACCGCACCTGGCTCGCCATTATTGGCGCGGAACATGAGCCACGCCTCGTCGTGAAAATTGCCCAGACTGAGCGTCCAGGCATCCGCGCTGGTATCCATGCCCACCGTCACCGACGAAAAGCGCTGGATGGCGCCCGAGCATTCCGAGCCGGTCTGGCGACGCAGGCCGGGCGCAAACTTGGTAAGCCAGTCCAGGTAGTCGGTCAGGCCGCCCTTGTAGACCTCCCAGCCCTCCGTAGCGCCGCGATCGGGGTCCAAAAGGTCGTCCGGGTGCATAAAGTGCGTGCTTACGTAGTGCATGTTGAGCTCGGATACGGCAGCCAGGCGCATATAGGAATCGCCGACCATACCGCCCGAGACAATGCGCGGCTGCTCCACAATGCCATCGCTCGCCACGCCAAACTCCTGCACGTACGGCAGGTCGGTGCCATCCTCAAAATACGTACTGGCGATGGTCTTAATGCGCGGAACGTCGGTGCCGATAAGCTTGCGCGCTCGGGCCGAAAGGATATTCGACGGCGGCACGTAGACCGAGCCGTGCGCGTTGGGCAGCACCTCGTCCTGGAAAGCGATAAGCTCGTTGAGCGATGCGACAAGCGTTTCCTTGTTCTTCCACGTCTTGTAGTCGTACAACGTGCCGTAGTCGGTGTCCCAGAGCGCAAGCGGCTGATGGTTGTAGCCGTGAAAGCCCAGCTCGCCGCCCATCTGAAGCAGCATGCCGCCAAAATAGCGGAACTGCGTGGTATCGGCCTGTCGCGCGGGCTCGGTCTGGTTGACCGCGTCCTCGTAGTTTTCGATCATCACGCCGGTATAGCGAATGCCATATTTTTGCGCGAGCTTTTGCAGATCGGGCCACCAGACCTTGGTGTAAAAATCGGCAATGGAAAGGCCGTAGTCACGCTTGATATAAGTACCATCGCCCGAGGGCACGGGACTAGGAAAGTCGTCCAAAAAGAACACAGCGCTGTTAATGACCGGATAGGCCGTGGCATCGCCCAGGAGGCTGGTCGCCGCGGCGTAAAAGCCGCGCATGACCTTGTCATAGATACCGATATTGCAAACCACGGTGCGCCCGCTACCGCAGTCATTCGACCAAATGAGTGGGGCGCCCGCATCGCCGGTCTTAGCCCACACGTGCGCCGTCTCGCGCAATGAAACCGAGAGCGAAGAATAGAAGGGATCCGAGAACTCGTAGCGCTCTCCCCCGCCCAGCATAAAGTCCTCGCTCGGCACAATGCTTTCGGCTTTTACATAGTCATATCCGGCCGATTCAATGCCAAGCTTGGAGGCAATCACTTGCAGATAGCTCGAGTTATCCGGCGGCATGGCGAGCATAAGCGAACCGCCGGCACTCACCCAACTCATAATGTCGGTCAGATGCTTACCGAGCCCATCGAGCGACGGCATGAGCAAAATCACGCGATCGAAGGAGGTCAGCGAGGGAATGGCATCCGCACCATCCAGGGCAAGGTCCACGTCGCGGTGCGCGATCTTCATTTCGAGCAGGATCTGGTCGAACTGTTCCTTTACGTCCTCGACGCCAGCTTGATCGGAATCGGTAATGACCAGGCACGTGGGCTTTTGGCCAAAGATTGCCGAGGAGGCCGGCACCGCATCGTTGGCGGCAAGCATCCCCAGCTTATGCTGGCCCGCACTGTACTGCACGCCGGCACGCTCCACCAGCAGCACGGCGGCCATGACGATAAAAACAGCCCACACCACGAGGAGTCCCATCCAACGAAAGCGGCCTGCTCGGTCGCGGATATGTTGCACCACGCTCATCTGGCCTCCTCCCCGTCGCGCCAAAACGCCAACTTTTCGCGGTTGTCGGCGCTTAAATACACATGTTGCTTGTCAATCGCATCGATCACACGGTGGACTTCGTCACCGTCGCGGCGCATCACGGCCAGGCGCAGGCAAAGCATCCAAACCTCCTGCTCGTCGGGCACGTCGAGCACCAGCTGGTCGGTCACGGCCTGCGCCTCGTCGATCTGTCCGACATCGGCCAGAGCCGTCGCGTATCGAATGCGCAGCTCAAGGGTATCCTCGCGCTCGCAGCGACGCGCAAGCAGGCGCGCGTACTGTTGGCGCTGAATCTGAGCCACGCGCCCCTCGGCCAAGCCCGAGCCCAAGTATTCACCAAGAAAATCGCAGTATTCGTTGAGGTTTTGCGCGCTCGGGTCCGTCTTAAAGGCACGCTCCAGCTGCTGCAGTTTAAGGTCGGACTCCTTGGAGATCTGCGCCACCGCCGTCGCGGCATAGTGCGCCACCTCAACGTCGTCGTTAAGCTTAGCCGCCTGCAGCTGCGCCAGGTAAGCGTCGGGCTCCTCGGTGAGCATGGAGAGCATTAGGCGGCGCCGGTATGCCGGGTCATTGACGATGAGCGCCTCCTCGAGCGGCACTACGCCCGCATCGTCCTCAGCACTCGGTACCGACATGCTACGATGCAGGTCGTCGTTGAAGCGCAGCGACTCCAGCGCAGACTCTTTCAGCCCCTCGCCAAACATCGCGCTGCAGACCGATAGCAGAACCACCAGCAACGGACCCCACAGCGGCACCAGCACTATCACAGCCAGCATGTGCCCGCGCACCGGCAGCAGGCCCAGCTTCATGAGCGTCCACAGCATCAGGCAAACCAACGCATGAATCAGCAGCAAGACGGCAGCAACGACAAGCGAGATCAAGCGGCACCCCCCTCACCGTCACCGGTGTAAGAGATGTGCTGCAACAACGCCACGATGTCCTCGCCGTCGACGGGTTCCACCGCAATATGCTTTGCGCTCAGGCGCTCGCGGATAATGGGCAGATCGCACGCCTTTGCCTGACGCATAAGCAGGTAGAGTACGTCGCCGTCGACCAAGCCCGCCGCGTCGCTCTCGCGGATTGCCGACCCAATTGCGCCCACCAGCTCGCCGACAGGCTCCATGCCCGGTACCACGCGCAGGAGCAAAAAACTCCCCATCTTGCTATCTGCCAGCGCCTGCTCTGCCGCGAGCTCTTGGCCAAAGGCAGCCTGCTTGAGCACACAAGTGCCGTCAACGCAGCGTTTATCCTGCGCCACCGCCTCATAGTCAAAGGCACGGCCCAGCGCGCTTTCGACCAGGCCGCACAAGATACGGAACAGGTTTTGATAATAGAGGGTCATTTGGTTTTCGGCCGCGCTACGCACAAAGATCAACACGGCGGGTGCCCCGTCGCGCTCGATCGTGTATCCAAACATGGGAAGCCCCGGCGTCAGCTCGCGGTTCACCCACAGGTTCGAACGACCCCCGTCGCCCAAAAGAGGTGCAAGCTGCTCAAGCGTGAGCGAGCGTGCGGCATCTTCGGCAATCGCGGGACTTGCAGCCACCAGGCGTGCAAATGCCCCGCCCGAAACATGGTAGATCGCCACGGAATCGTTCTCGAGGATCTCGCCCAAAAGCTCGCAGCACTTGCGATAGATGTCGCGTGGGTTGAGCATGTCGAGCTCCTGCGTCACCGCAAAGATCTTGCCAAAGCTGTCGTGGCGACCCACGATCTGGCGCCTGTACGCGCGCTTATCCTCGATCGCGTCGTGGTAGAGCTGCGTAAGGAACGTATTGCGGTTGCGCACGAGCTCGTTTTGATCGCGCTCCGCCCTAATGGCTTCGCTGTTGCGCAGCTGCACATAGCCGCACACGGCACCCACAACAAAGTACGCAATAAACGGCAGCCAGTTAGACGGCTCATAGAACAGACCCTGGAAGGTATAGCCGTACTGAGTAAAATAGCTGGCTGCCAAACCCACCGACGCCAGCAGCGCCGCAACCAGGCCAAAATCAAGCCCATACAGCGTGCCGATCAGTACCACGTACAGCAGGCGGTAGTCGAGCACGTTAAGCTGAGCCGATTGGGAGAACAGATGCTCCAGCACCTCGAACAGGACCCAGGCAACGCCCGTCTCCAGGCATTTGATAGGCAGCGTGTGCAGCCGGATGCGGTCGATGGCGGCGCGCAAGGGGTTAACCTTCTTTGCGCGGCCTGCATCCCAACGCGCTTGAATGGTCGAAAGATCGCGCAGCAGGTCGTACCGCTGAAACCAACCATAACGCACGCGAACGACGTCGCTGACGGGCAGGGCGTAGCCGGCAGAATCGCCATAGGCAACTGAAAGCCCTGGGAACAGCGCCTTGAGGGCCTCACCCACCTCACCTGACGCGTGATGAAAGGTATCGGCAACGTCGAGCGTCTCAAAGGAGGCATCCCAGCTGTCGAAGATACGGCGTACCAGCACCGCAAGCTCCTCGGCACACAGCAGGGGAAACGCCGCATCCTGTGCGCCCTGCAGAGCGACCGATCCGGTTGAGCACGCGTCGAACAGCGGCACCAAAAACGGGTCCTCCAGCGCGGCAGACGCGGTATACAGGAACGGCACGCGCAGGATCTTGGTTTGAACGCCCTCGCGAGCAGCGTAGTAGCGGCACAGGTCGTTGGCTGCGCGGGCGATAATTCCCTTGCCCGTTCGCCCCGCGGCATCGACGGCACCCTCGGCACCCGCGGGCCCCGCTACATACAGCAGTTGGACCCGGCGACCCGCGCACGCACGAAAGACCGAGCGCAACAGTTCGATATCGCCCACGATATCGGTATGCGGGGTAAGGTAATTAGACAGGTAGACCATGCGGTCGAACTCGTAGGCCTGCTCCAAGTGCTGGAGCAGCTCTTTCCACGAGGCATGGGGCGACGACTCCTCGCGGCGCGCTTCGGCGGCTACGACCTTAACGTGGTCCCCGGGGAACGCCTTGGCACAAAAGTCATCGTCAACATATGCGGTGTTGCCAACAACCAGCACCTCCATGGCGCACCCCTCCCCTAAAATCCACTTTAGTCATAGTCAAACACGCGTATTTTACGCTGTCAACGCGAGCTGGAGCACCTTTAAGGCTGTTTTAAGAACTTTTTTAGAGGGAGGAGGCAGCTTTGATTGGACTAGAGGGCAAAGCCTCGAGCGTCTGTTTCATGTTAGAGCCCCTCAAAAGAGAGTTATTGTCCTGGGCGATATAAACCCAACTATCCTGATATGAGCCAACGGGAGCAAGGAACGTAAGGAGCTCCAAGAAACCAATAACGTCCGTGCCGTATTTTTTAGAAAACTTGCGCGCCAGATCATACTTTTTCTGCTGTGTTGCCCTACCTGAAAAATCGGACAAAGCATGCTCAAGGTTGCGTGACATATATGCAGCTTTAAAAGGAATCTTCCTTTTGTTACAGGTCAGCTCATGCGTCCTAGATAACGTCTTAAGACACGAAGATTTACATTGATTTCTCTGACGCAGCGAGGCGACGTTCGACGTTTCGATCCTATCTTCAAAATAGGAACAATGAGGCCCATCTTCATCATAGACAACCAGTGAATCATCGATAAATGCACCATCGGTATCGGACAACAGCACAATGGCGTCTAAATCGGTGGCACGCAACTTGTCCTTAGCGAGAAATTCCTTCACGGTATCAACCAACCGCCTCTTAATAGTCGAAGCGGGATTTCCTGCACCGAGAGCATGTACCGATGTGATGTCGCCGTGCACAATCCCAAAACGAGGACCAGGATGTTCCCCGCTTGCAAACAAACTTGTAAGAGCACGACCCAATGCCAGCTCATCAGTTTCGCCTTCGACGATAAAAAGAACGAACTCGGTGGCACCCACTACTCGTCACCATCCAAGCAGAGCGCGGCATCGATTGAGTACCTGTCCGTAGAATCGTACAAACGCTGTCCGCTATCGCCAAGGCTAATCGCGCGCAAATACTGGTCACGCATGTTATTGGTGGGCTTAACGCCTTTAAAGCGAACAAACCTGTTATCAGGATCTGCAGTGGTCAGAAGAATCTCTGATGCCGGCAGCAATTCAAGAACACGTAGGTTGTGGGCAGTAAACAAGAGCTGCCCCTTGCCAAACGACTCAAGCACGGAAAGAAGCTGCCCCAAGAGGAATTCGAATACGCCCGAGTCGAGCTCGTCAATTGCAAGGAATGCGTCGGAGTACGAATGAACTTCCATAAGGCAGAGCGAGAAAGAGATGAGTTTTCTTACGCCCTCAGATTCACAGCGCAGTGGAATCTCGACCCCATGGCGGCAAGAAAGAAACTCGACTTGCTTGGCGGGTGAATCGCCCTTATCCAAAAGCTGAGATCCTATGACTTTAACCTCGATGGAAAGGCCCGGTACAAGCGTGCCAATTAATCCGCTCACACGCTTAATCGCAGACGAAACGGCTGGGAAATCATCGTCCTTAATAACAGCGGGCTTAAAAAGATTGACAGAAAGGTGACCCTTCTGGCCAAACACGCGGTCATCGATAATATCCATCGAAAGTACGTTTAAGCTGCAAGTTGCATTTGCCAGCGTCGTAAACACATTGACTCGGTAACGGAAATAAAGCCCAAGCTCGGCAAGCAGGTAATACAGCGGAGTGAGAATCTCTTGATGGGCACTCTTGAAAGAAGCCGATTGCATCTCGTACACAGCCTCATTAATCTGCAATTGCTCCGGAGGTTCCTCCTGCATATAAAGATTGAAATCGCAGGCAAAAAGCGAGATCAGATATTTAACAGTTTGTATGGAAAGCATGGGGGACATGTTGCCCCGCTGAAGAACACCTAGCGAAACCAACATCGACATCTTAAGCTGTTGATCCGCGTTCAAAAGATGGGACCAGCGATTTCTGGGCAGAACCGCCGCGGCAGACTCGGGGGCCTCTTGAACAAGCTCCACGAGAGTCCTCTTAGACCCCCATTTGTCTTTATCGACATTAAATTGTTTTACAGCCATTTTTTCGTGCGAAATCCAAGCAGAGTCTGCTCTACGCGAAAAAGTGACGGTATAGAACGTAAGAAATAATTCATCCGCTGTATCAATGTTAAACTCAATGTCAATTGAAAAAGAGTCTTTGCCAGGATAAAAGTAATCGAGAACTTTCTGCCTGTCATATGCGGCACCCGTCATCAGGGTTTTGACCAGGTCAATCGCCTCAATTACAGAAGTCTTGCCGGAGCCATTTTGGCCATAAATGCCTATAACGTCCGCCCCGGGCACAAAGGCAGAGCCGGGCTTCGATTTCGTAAAGGCAATCTCGCCAAAGGCAATATTCTTAAAATCATGCAACGCGATCTGAACAATACGAACCATCAGCAGTCTCCTAGCGTGGAAGTTGCTGATAATCATACTAGATATCGAAATATTTTTGCGAATTAGTTATAAATTATTCCGAAATCTAGAAATGATTATCCTCGAAAGTCTTGCTAATCGAATTGTTTTGACGGTCGATCAACCACAACGATGGCTAAAACCAGAAGTATGCGGCAAAATCAGGATAGGTCGACCACGCCAAGTGGCGCCAACGCGTTTACCTGCAGCTTCTTTGTGCGATAAAGGTGGTGTGCTCGGGGATTCCGGAATTTGCCGCATACTTTCGAAAGCTACGATAAAACCGAGCGCTCTAAGCAGGAACGCTAGATTCACTCTAGTATCCTATCGAGTCCCAAAAGGTCAATCCAATTAAAGACGGCAGGCAGCCCGAAACAACGTCTTTCATGAATCTCCAGTCCTATCAAGCCCGATCGAACTTGACCGTCAAACCAGATACGGCCCAATCACATCGAATATCTCGCCAACCTTAGTTAAAGGGTTTTGCGCAGATGGCTTAATGTTACCCAGTTCCCTATGGTACGCGACGAGGCGCCCAGCACGCCGCAATGCTTCGTCTCGCCTATCATCCACTGCCCCAAACATCCCGTCCAGGTTCTTGCGGTACTCGATGCCCAAGTTCTTCGACATCTCCTGCGCGAGGACATGCTGGCAGTCGGACGCGGACATATGCGCGGTCGTGTAGCGAAAGTGCAGAAGCGGCCACAGCTCGAAGCAGGGGTTGGACCATAACGCGTGGAAGGTCCTAGAACCATCAGAGAGCTCTTTACACTTGCACTCCATCGCGTCAAAGTCGGACGCAGGGAAGTCATCCTTGTCATACACGAGCCACACATGGTCGAATGTCTCGGGCGCATAGCGGCAGTGTTCGACGGCGAAGTCAAGCAGGTCAAGCGTGTGTTTACCGGTCCCCTTAACGACAATGGCGACCTTGCGCTCGTTCGCCGCGCCCAACGCCGCACGCACACCCTCAAAGTAGCGAGGTTCGGTCTCCTTGCCCTCGCTCACTACAAGATGACGCGTCATCTGAACCATGCGCGAGCGGCCCTCGCGCTTGCCACTACGCCAGCCCTTCGACTTCTTCGCCACCATGCTAATCCCACTCCTCGATGCGGGTGAGATACGGATCGGCGCCGTAGCGACCGGACAGGTATTGCTTGTCGAAAGCCGCGTTCTTGCTTACCAGATTGCCGTTTGCCTCGTGGATGTCGGCGAGAGACCACAGTTGGCTCGCCTCCCCCTCGCCGCGCGCTGCGAACCATATCTCGTCACGGCGGAACACATCGTTTCGCATGGTTGACACATCTTGGGACGTGAAGATGAGCTGCGCACCACTCTTGTTGACCTCAGGATCCTTAAACAGCAGAATCACATAACGAAGAAGCTTCGAGTGCAGTTTGGCGTCGAGCTCGTCTACCACAACGGTGCCACCACGCTCAAGCGCTGTCATCAGATACGCAGCCAACCCCATGAGCTTCTGGGTTCCGGCAGATTCCTCGGATAAACGCAGCTCGTACGCCTTGCCGCCCACCTCGTGCCTCACGAAGACGCGCTGGCCGCGCCATTCCGGCGCCCTCTCCACTCTGAAGCCATCGATACGCACATCAACGGCACACAGGAAACGCGTGACCTCCCGCGAGTCACCCTCGTCGAGCATTTGCTCGAGCATCCGCTCCAAATAGGAACTATTGTAGTTGAGAAACACGGCGTCGAGAAACCAGCTGGCCGCCTCCTGGACCACCGGCGCATCGAAGTTGATGCAAAGAAACGATAGATACGGCAGGCTCGGATTGAATCTCGCGGCCGTCACAAGCTTACGCAGCGTGGGACCGAGCTCAACCTTTGCACCCTCGCGCTCGAACAGCATCGCCGTACGCGACGCTCCCAATTTACGCCGCCACAACCCTTCGGACACGATCTCGTCGGCGTGCACGGACAAGGCATAGCGGTACTCGTGGTCGCCAGCGCGGTAGTAGAGCTCGAACTCGGTGGGCTCTGTAGCAGACACGTCATCGAACCCGAACGCAGAACAACGGGGTATCGAAGGGCGATCACCCCCTGGCGCATCAGCGCTGGCAGACAGCAGCCTGATCGGTCTGGCTACAGCCGAGCGAACGTAATCGAGAGCCTCGAGCAGGTTAGACTTACCGCCAGCGTTGGGTCCGTACACCGCGGCCACCGGGAGAAAGCCCTGCCCATCAGGGCACGCTATGAGAGAGCGCTCGAACTCCTTCATCGGCGTCGCCTGCATAGAAAGCTCCGCCTCGTCGCGATAGGATCTATAGTTCCTGAAGGTGAACTGGCAAAGCATGATACTCAACATTCCTTTCATTATTTTGAAAAGATATATCAGAGTTTTTCTTTGATTATAGACTTTAAGTAAGCTAAATCAAGTGCTTGCTACACCAATGACAGCAGGTATAAGGTGCCAAACCGTCCATGCTCGGCCATTCCATTGCCGGAATGGCGCCTAGCCAGCATATCAGACATTACACGCATGAAAAAAGGCAACACTCTCTTGTCGAAAGCGTCACCCTTAAAACCCCCGAAGAGCTTTTGTATGATAGCTAGGTATGCTACACCATCTCGCAGAGATGTACAGCACCGAGAATCACTATTCCTAGCAGAACAAACACCGTGGACGCGGCGGTCCAATTGTCATCGGCGTTATTGAAGCTTTCTTTACACCCTGATGTTCATCTCTTTAAACACGCTGTGTAAAACATCTTGCGCAATTAGCCCCCGATAAGATCCAACAAGCCTACCTAATTCATCAAGCATTGCTTTTGTCTCGTCGTCAGGTAGAACACGGCAGAGCAGGGAGTACATATCGGAAAACCTTGCCCCTCTTACGACCGCACAATAGAGTCGCTCGTCATGCGCGCAAATATTCCTAAAGCCAGATAGAACTTGAATGACGCGAAGCAGCATTATCGGCTCGAGTCTTTGATTTCTATTTGACGTTTGGCTGACCAGCTTGCAGGCAGCATTTTGCACGCCGCGTTTTTGAAGCTGATAGAAATGTGAGATATTGCCAAATGTCAGATCATTCTGAAGAACCCACAAGGGCACTGCACCGTATTTATTCAAATAATGCTTCACGAAAGGACGCATACGCTGTTCATCTGTCACCTTGTCATTCAGAATATTTATCAGGTCAGTAAGCCTCTTCGAATGCTGCTTCTTTTTATCACCACGAAATGCCTTGGGCACAAGCATATCGTTAGGATCGACATAATTAGCCCGATTCAGATAGGCATCCGCAGCGCGATATTGATCGCAGAACGAATACACGATCGCGTTCTTGAGCACAGCTTCGGCCCTCGCGAGATATGAAAAAGTAAGTTGCCTAAGCTCTCTGTCAAACAGGAATAAATCGTAAATGTTCTTAAATGAAGTGCCTTCCCTATAAACATCACTTGACGAGGACTGCGCAGCGTTTTTATCAAGAAACGGAGCTTTGTAGCCGTTTACGACCGCATAATAACTCTCACGCCTCAGGCAATCTGTCGTAGAAGCATCAGTCGCCACCCCACGGCTCTCTAGGAGTTCAATAAGTTGAGCGAAAGTCTTAAATTCCTTTGCCAAAGCAAGCTCCTAAAATCAAAGGGCCGTTGCCGGAAGCCTCCGAACAACGACCCTTCTTTGTCATCGCCTCACTTAGAGTCCACGACGACTGTATCACTATCGGTATAGTACCCTAAATTCATCGCTATTGCGGCACATACAGGAAATTCATTCGATGCAAAAACGAAAAAACGAAAGCAGGAGACCAGCTCATCCATCATGCAACTGAACTCTTTGCGCCAATAATTAGAATCCAATATCATCGCAACGCCGTTTCTTCTCTGAACAAATCATGAACATAGTTGCTCACAGATCTATAAGACTTCAAATCGACAGCATCTTTACCAGAAGAATCGAACACGCTCTGTGCTCTATCGAGCAAGAAGTCATCAACTTCATCTTCAAATTTGGGGAACGTGGGCCATTCAAGAATCGCCACACCATCCTGAATCTTCGGGAGCGGCCTGTAGACCCACGACTTCCCGACGGGTACGTTATGCGAAAAGAAGTAGTCTTCAAATAAGCCATAGTCGACATCAATCAATGGTTTATTTGGATTGACATCCCACTCATCCGCCAAAGCCCTCTTGCATCGGTTGATAACAACGCCAACTGCGTAAGAGGCGGTCTTTTGACCATCGGTTCCATCCTGAGCCTTCTTAAGCGCAGTAGCTAGAGCGCCCCAAATTAAACTAGTAATTTGCGCAGGAGAGAAGTGTCCAAGCAGTTGCGGAACAAGTTCATCGAATTCGCTCCTTTTGCCTTCGCTGCAATCGTCATCCCAATCCCACAGCTCATAATCCAAGTACGAGCCAACAAGCCATTCGTCAATAGCTTGCCAATGGTCAATTTCGCCTTTGCCCAATACGATAGCTTCCCTGCCGTCTCGAATATAAATCTCCGCATACACGGCGGGCAGAGGTCCCTTCACATCCACTTCAAAGGGAACGCACATTAAATTACAGGAGACAGATCCGTTATCCCTAAGGGAATATTGATCGACATCCTTTTTCGAACGCCATGCAGGAACCAGGTAGCCAGCCTTCACAAGAGAATGGATGTCTTTATAAAAGCCATCGTAGCCATAATCTAGATTAATCGGGCCTATAAAACTACCACCGTTCAAACAGCAGGCAAACAAAAAGGCAAATGTAATATGTTGACGATTATCGGGATCGAACTTGCTCCAATCAAATGTCAGAGGTTCACTCGAAAAAATCTGGCTAAGCTCGCCCTCCTTTTCTAAGTAGGCAGCTTCCCGCTCTATTTGAGCGGAATTAAGATGACACGAAACGCAAACAACACATGTCTTATCATATGAGGTTGACCCCGCGCTGTTAGCGTCGGATTATTTTAGCCAAATATAGTCGGCCGAGATTGACCAATCCC
>ERZ857965.730-NODE-730-length-42115-cov-25.721279_pt1 | contig 42115 bp, 42 predicted proteins | sample MGYA00519758_ERZ857965 | MGnify/ENA primary metagenome ERZ857965 (study PRJEB31778, sample SAMEA3449381) | human gut metagenome | biome: human gut; feature: human-associated habitat; material: faeces | place: United Kingdom | collected 2010/2012 ... | reverse complement strand
ATACAAAGAGAGCAGACTTAAGTTACACTGTATATTACAAAGAGCAAGGAACAGAGAATGACCTTGCTGATGCAAAAGTAGTAGACGGTCAAACTTATGGAAATACAGTAACAGAAAATGCAATTGATATAGATGGATATAATAAAGTGGATCCAACAAGTGCAGAAATAACAATAACAACAGGAAAGAATGAATATACATTCTATTATACAAAGAGAGCAGACTTAAGTTACACTGTATATTACAAAGAACAAGGAACAGAAACAAAACTTGCAGAAGCAAAAGTAGTAAACAATAAGACATTTGAAGAAGTAATTACAGCATCAATAAAAGCTGAAGATAATGCAACAGAGAAACCAAAAACAATAGATGGATATGAATGTGTAGAAGTAAAACCAGGAGAATTATCAATTGGAACAGGTGAAAATGTAATAACATTCTATTATGTCAAATTATGTCAGTATAAAATAGAATACTATTTAAATGGAAATTTAGCAGAACAATACACGGTAGGACCAGAGAAAATAAGAGTAGGAACAACAATTGGATTTGAAACAAAAACAGAGGAATTAGAAAAAATAGACTCTGCAATATCAGGATATAAATATATTAAGTATGTTGGTGTGGATGGAAAAGACAACGAAGGAACAACAGCATATAAAGACATGAATGTTATTAAAGTGTACTATGGATTGCCTGTTACATCAATAGAGAAAACAGCAACAGAATTTGTAAATGCAGGCGATGAAATTGAATATACAATTGAAGTGTCAAATACTGGAGACTGGAAAACAACTATCACTGTAACAGATACTTTAGAAGAAACTGAATATGTAAATGGTTCTTCTAACATTACACCAAGCATAGATGGTAAAACATTATCTTGGAGCATAGAACTTGAAGCTAGAGGTTCTAAGACAATTTCATTTAGAGCAAAAACAAATAATGAATCATATGGAGACGAAATCTCTAATACTGCAAAGATTAAAGGAACAAATAAAGAGGACACAGCAGTAACAAGGGTAAATGAAATAGATGTAACATATAGTGAATGGTTAGAAGGACAAAAGGGTACAGACCTAAATATTGTTTTTGTACTAGATAACTCATCAAGTATGAACTTCCCAATTGCAGGTAAAACGTATGTAAAAGATGAATTAAACAGGAAGGGATCGCATGTAACCCCAATAGCACCAAGTGATAAAGATAAAACGAGAATAGAAAATGCAAAATCAGCAATTAATAGTTTTATAGACAGCCAGGCTAATAATAAAAATACAACTATGGAAGTTGTTACATTTAATAAATCCGAAAAAGGTACAGCAAAAAATATGATGACATTAATGGATATACCAGATAAAGATATTCAGTATAGGGAGAATCTTTGGGGCGGTTATTATTATATTGAAATTAATGGAATAGAATGTAGGGTTGAAAAAGATGTAATAGGAACAGATGGTAAAAAACATTGTGGAGTATATATTCCAATTGACTATGGTGCAAGATTAGTAGGAGACAATAGTGTTTCAAATGATATTTTGAAAAAGAATGTAAGTGAAATATCAATATCTAGTGAACAAAATGGGTTTGGAACATATGTAGAACCAGCATTCAAGTTAATAAATGATAATAAAGAAAAGCAATATCTAAAAGATGGTAAGAAGAATATTATAATAGTATTAGCAGATGGAAAATTCAGTGATAATAATTCTTATAACGGAGAGTTGAAAACATTAAAAGATACATTAGAAACAAATGGTGGAGAAATATACTGTGTTGGATTTGGCTCAGGTACAGAGTACGATTCAACGGCACTAGCAAATATGTCAACAAATAATAAATGCTATGAAGCCAAAGACGCAAGTACATTATTAACTAAATTTAATGAAATACTAGCATCAGTTGGAAAAACTCAAAGTGGAAGAACACAAAATGGAAAAATAACATTTGAGGAAGCAAAAAATACTATTAAGGTTTCAGAAGAATGTCCAATTGTAGCAACATATGGCGATTCTGAAAATGAAACAGTACTATTTACTTGTACATCAGATAATGCTGATGAAATGTGGAATAAATATGGATTAAAAATAGATGGAAAGATAATTTCTTGGGATGCAAAACAATTTGCAATAGCAAATGAAGGAATTAAAGTTCCTAATAATATAAAGATAAAATATTATATTGCACGTCAATAAAAATATAGACCTCTAGGAATACTAGAGGTCATTTTTTATATTCTATAATAGTATAACACGGTCTTATTACCGTGTTATATTTTTAATTATTATTTAAAGATAATGAGTAATTAGAAAAATTAGATAAATCTTTTTTTATAACTGAATACACTTGTATATTTGAGTTTGCATCAATATCATCTATATAACAATTTAAAGTAGCAATGATATTATTATCTTTATCAAATAATGTAAGTATTAACGGAATATTTTGATAGCTTTGACTCGAAATATTTCTTATAGTTGTACCCACTGAACATGCTCCCGAATCAGTATATCTAATATCAAGGTTCTCGATTTCAAGGTATTCTGCTCCAACAGCTTTTTTAGTGATTCTTGAATAGTGGTGTTGGAAGTAATAACTTTTTCAGGATTACTTATATCGGAAACTGTTGAAGATATATTTGAAGTGTTAAATATTGAATCTCTAAAAATATATACTAATATTCCGCAAATTATAAGCATAAGAATAACAAGAAAAGATATCTTTAATGAAGCATTTTTCTTTTTTGATTTTGACTTATAAGATACATGTTTTCCTTTATTTACACTATTTTTTGCCATAAATTTCCATCTCCTTTAACACTGTAATATAATACAATAAAAAAGCAGAGGTGTCAAATCTCATATAGCTTTTACAAAAATGTGATAAAAATCATGAAAAAGCCTGCAAAAGTGTGATAAAATTACTTGAAAACCTTGCAAAAATGTGATTTAATAGTATAATTAATATAGAAAGCAGTATATTATTAATAGGAGATGATAATTTTGAAGAGATTTATAATAGAAAAATTAAAAGAATGGAAAGAAAGCAAATATAGAAAACCATTAATTCTAAAAGGTGCAAGACAAGTTGGAAAAACATATATTCTAAAAAAATTTGGAGAAGAAAATTACGAGGGAGTTGCATATTTCAATTTTGACCATGACGAAGATTTGTATAATTTATTTGAGAATACAAAAGATCCAAAAAGAATATTAGAACAATTAGCATTTATATATGGCAAGGCAATTATTCCAGGGAAAACATTAATAATATTTGACGAGATACAAGAATGTCCAAATGCACTTAATGCATTAAAGTATTTTTATGAAGAAGCAAATGAATACCATATAGCCTGTGCAGGAAGTTTGTTAGGAATACGATTATCACATACATCATTTCCAGTTGGAAAAGTAGAATTTATGAATATGTATCCAATGACATTTAGTGAATTTTTGCTTGCTGATAATGCACAAAATTTGGTAGATTATATGAAATCATTGAAGAAAATAGAACAAATACCAGACATATTCTTTAATCAATTGAGCGAAAAACTAAAAGCATATTTTATAATTGGTGGAATGCCAGAAGCTGTTAATGCGTGGGTAAACGAGAAAAACATGGAGCTTGTAAATACTATACAAGAGAACATATTGCTATCTTATGAAAGCGATTTTTCAAAACATACACAAGACAGTGAAGCAAATAAAATTTCATTAATATGGAATAGCATACCTTCGCAACTTGCAAAAGAAAATAAAAAGTTTTTATATCAGACAATAAAAGAGGGGGCTAGAGCAAGAGAATATGAAGGGGCTCTAAATTGGCTAAATGATGCTAATTTAATTTATAAAATATATAATGTTACGAAAACTGATTTTCCATTAAAAGCGTATACAGACTTATCATCATTCAAAATATATATGAATGATGTTGGTTTATTAAGAAAAATGGCAGGATTAGATAGTAGAATTGTAATAGAAGGGGACAGACTATTTGAAGAATTTAAAGGAGCATTTACAGAAAATTTTGTGCTTAATATGTTAAATACAACTTTAGATAATGTTCCAAATTATTTTACTTTTGACAGAAATGAGATTGATTTTGTAATTCAAAATAAAAACAGAATAATACCAATAGAAGTAAAAGCAAACAAGTCAACGAATAATACTAGCCTAACAAGATACAATGAAAAATTTGATAATGATATTTCTATAAGATTTTCTATGAATAATTTGATTAAAGATGGAAGAATAATTAACATACCTCTATTTTTAATAGAATATATGGAAAATTTCATACAATTTTAAAGATTAGACAATAGTGTAATATAATTGTAAAAAAAATAACATTTATTTGTAATAAAATAAATTCGTATATGTTATATAATAAAAATAGTAGGAGTAATGTATATGAATGATAAAAAAATATTTGAACTAACTGGTATAAATGTAATAGAAAAAATTGAATTTGAAGCTAAAGAAGAAATAGTAGATAATGTTGCAAACATATTGGCAAGTGAATTTGAGCAAATTAATTATAGGGAAATTAAAACAAAGTTGTTAGAAACGCCAATGTACATAGCTGATGTACCAAACCAATATTATGGAGTTGTTTTTTTGCACGATAATTCTTCTATATATATAGATAAAAAAGTTGATATTTTAGAATTGTCAGAAAGAGTTATACATGAATTTATACATGCAATACAAACAGTAAAAGACAAAAAGAATAATACCCAAAAAGTGGGAGTTTGCGAATTTAATGAATTTAAAGCAACAGGAATAGGATTAAATGAAGCAGCAGTACAATATATAACATCTAAAATAGAAGGCAAAAAATATGAATATATAGAAAAATATGAGGTTGTTGCTAAAACGTATAATGAACAAAGATATCCGTTAATGTGCAATTTAATATTACAACTAATTTATGTGACGGAAGAAAATATTTTTCTGGATAGTATACTAAATTGTAAAAATGATTTTGAATATAAAATAATGGAAAATTGTGGAGAAGGAACTTATACAACAATAATTAATGGATTAGATAAAATGTTGTATGCAGAAGAAGAAAATATACAACTATTTCAATTTTTAGAAAAGCATAAACAAACGAGTAATGCAAACACAGATTATGCAACAACAGAGCAAGAAATATATAAAACAATGGCAAAAATAGAATCAAACAGAAAAATAATAAAAGAGACATATATAAAATTGGAAAATTTAATATTAAATTCATATTTCAACAAATACTTTTCAAGAATAGAAACACTAGACGATATAATAGAGTATAGAAAAGACTTGTATAATTATAAAGAAATATATGGAATGAATAGCTTTGATAATGAATACAACAAATATTATTCAAACAAAATAAAAGATTTGGAAGATAAACGAATTAATATAATGAGAAAAACAGGACAATTTTCTTTAGCTAAAACAGATAACAAAATATTAAATATCTTTTCAAAAATAAGAGCTGCATTATTGGGCATATTTAAAAGAAACATACAAAAAGAAGAAAACAGATAAAGTTTTCTTCTTTTACTTATAAAAACATATTTAAAAAATTAAGAACAATAATTCCTAATCCAATTTTCCAGGTAATTGTAGTAGTTTTATCAAATAAATTACGAGCCAATGCTAAACGGTATTCTTTTCTAACAGTTAAAGCAAGGCAGTTTGTGTTATCTGTAGTCTCTTTTGGAATGTTCATATTTATTTCATTCACATTTATCACATCCTCTATATTTATCATAAGTAAACTAAAAAATTATTAATTAAAGTATAACATAAAAGGAAAAATATTGCAATAACGTTGACATATGTTCCAAGATATGGTAAAATAATTAACTGTAAGCCGCCTAGGTCGGGTAACTAAATATTAGCTAAAAGCTAATTACCTTGAATTTTATGCTTAGCGAGTATTCGGATAAGAGGAGGTGTACATGTAATGTACGCAATAATTGAAAGCTGTGGAAGACAATACAAAGTAGCAGAAGGAGATGTAGTATTCTTTGAAAAATTAGAAGGCGAAGAAGGAAAAAAAGTTACATTTGATAATGTAGTTTTAGTATCTAATGATTCAAAAGTAGAAGTAGGAGCTCCTTATGTAAAAGGTGTAAAAGTAGAAGGAAAAGTAGTTTCTCATGGTAAAGGTAAAAAAATCTTAGTGTACAAATATAAAGCAAAAAAGAATTATAGAAGAACACAAGGTCATAGACAACCATATACAAAAGTAGAAATTACAAAGATAAAAATGCCTACAGAAAAAGCAGAAGTAAAGGAAGCTTCAGCAAAAAAGGCAACTGCTAAAAAAGAAGCATAATAAGAGATATAAAGCACATGAAGGGAGTGAGAAAACATGGCTCATAAGAAAGGTCAAGGTAGTGTTAAAAACGGTAGAGATAGTGAATCTAAACGTTTAGGACTAAAAAGAGCTGATGGACAAATAGTTCCAGCAGGAAATATATTAGTTAGACAGAGAGGCACTAAATTCCATCCAGGAACAAATGTTGGAATTGGTAGTGATGATACGTTATATGCAAAAGTAACTGGAAAAGTTAAATTTGAGAGACTAGGAAGAGATAAAAAGAAAGTCAGTGTTTATCCAGTGGAAGAAGGTAACAATTAGGGACAGTCCCCAATTGTCCAAAAGCAGTAGAAAAAGTTCTACTGCTTTTTGTCATAATACTTGCAAATAGGCAATATTTACCTTATAATTATATAAGAAAAATGTATAATAAATTCAAAAAAGGAGATTTTACTATGGAAAGTAAAAAACGTGTTTTGACAGGAGATAGACCAACCGGAAAATTACATATAGGGCACTATTTTGGGTCTTTAAAAAAGAGAGTAGAAATGCAAAATAGTGGAGAGTATGATTTATATATATTAATAGCAGATGTTCAGGCATTAACAGATAACTTTAACAATCCAGACAAAGTCAGAGCAAATGTAAGACAAGTAGCATTAGATTATTTATCTATAGGGATAGACCCTGAGAAAACCACAATATATATTCAATCTATGATACCAGAAACAGCGGAACTTACCGTCTTTTATTCAAACCTAGTTACAATAGCAAGACTGCAAAGAAACCCTACAGTAAAGACGGAAATAGCTCAGAAAAAAGAACTATTTGGCGAAAGTGTAACATATGGGTTCTTGGGGTATCCTGTAAGTCAAGCAGCAGATATAACATGTTTTGATGGCGAACTAGTACCAGTAGGAGAGGATCAACTTCCTTTAATTGAACAATGTAGAGAAATAGTAAGAAAATTTAATAGTATTTATGGAGAGACATTAAAAGAGCCAGAGGCAGTGTTATCTAAAGGAAAAAGAATAAAAGGACTAGATGGAAATGAAAAAATGGGTAAATCCTTAGGAAATGCAATATATTTATCTGACAGTGAGGAAGAAGTTAATAAAAAAGTTATGAGCGCGGTAACAGACCCTAATAGAATAAAAAAAGATGACTTGGGAAATCCAGATATATGTATGGTTGCATATTATCATAACTTGTTTACAAATTTAGAAGAATATTCTACAGTTTGTAAAGAATGTAGAGCAGGAGAAAGAGGATGTGTAGCGTGCAAAAAGCAATTAGCAAAAAATATTAACGAATTTCTAAAGCCAATGAGAGAAAAAAGAGCATATTATGAAGAACACCCAGAAATAGTAGATAAAATATTAATGGAAGGAACAGCCAAAGCTCAAAAAACAGCTAAAGAAACAATGAAAAAAGTAAAAAAAGCAATGAAATTAGATTACTAAAAGACATTTGGGGACGGGTCACTTTTGTCCTTTATATAAAAAACAAACTTGTGTGCCCCAAAATAATATATTTAAAAGAAAGGAATAATCAATTAGATATTTATAATTGATTATACGAGAAAACATGTTTAAAAAAGGTGATTTATGCAAACATTTTAAAGGAAAAGATTTAATACAAAAGAATATTTATGAAGTATTAGAAACAGGGGTAAAATATACAGGAACAGCAGAAGGTATTACGGATAAATTAATTATATATAAAAACATTTTCCAAGAAGATAAAATATTTGCAAGAGAAGAAAGTCAATTAGCAGAACAATTAGAAGAAAGCAAGCAAAAAGAATTTGGACAAAAATATCGTGTAGAAAAATTGACACAAGAAGAGATAGAAATGATAAAGACAGAGGAATTTATAAAAGCTAAAAAAGAATATATGAAAGAGGTAAGATAATGTTTACTGACTATGTAAAAATAATTGTAAAAGCAGGCGATGGAGGTAATGGAGCTGTTTCTTTTCGTCGTGAAAAGTATGTAGCAGCAGGAGGACCAGATGGAGGAGATGGTGGCAAAGGAGGAGATGTTTACTTTGCAGTGGATCCAGACGCTAATACATTAATAGATTTTAGATACAAAAAGAAATTTAAAGCGGAAAATGGTAATAATGGAGAAGGCGGACATAGATATGGAAAAAGTGGGGAAGATCTTACTATTAAAGTGCCATTGGGAACTATAATAAAGGATTCAGCCACTGGAAAAGTATTGGCAGATTTGTCGGAAAAAGGCGAAAAAGAGCTAATTATATTAGGAGGAAGAGGTGGAAAAGGAAATTCACACTTCGCAACTTCAACCAGACAAGCTCCTAGATTTTCACAGCAAGGAGAAAAAGGGGAAGAAAAAGAATTAATACTTGAATTAAAATTATTAGCAGATGTTGGACTAATTGGATTTCCAAATGTAGGCAAATCAACATTTTTATCAGTAACAACATCAGCAACGCCTAAAATAGCGGATTATCACTTTACAACATTAGAACCTAATTTGGGAGTTGTAAAGAGTGAATATGGAGACAGCTTTGTAATTGCTGATATACCTGGAATTATAGAAGGTGCAAGCGAAGGAACAGGGTTAGGACTTCAATTTTTACGACATATAGAGAGGACAAGATTGTTATTACATGTAATAGATGTATCTGGCTCGGAAGGAAGAAATCCAGTAGAAGACTTTAAGATTATAAACAATGAGCTAAAAAAATATAGTGAAAAATTAAGCAAAAGAAAGCAGATAATAGTAGCAAACAAAATAGATAGTATGCAAGATGAAACACTTTATAAAGAATTAAGCGAATTAGCTAAAAAAGAAAAATTGGAAATATTTAAAATATCAGCAGTTACAGGAGAAGGAATAAAAGAACTTTTAAATAAGGTTTCGCAAGAATTGAAAGAATTACCAAAAGAAGATCTTGTAGAAGTAGAAAAAGATAAAAAAATATATGAATTAAAAGATGAATCACAATTTACAATATATAAAGAAGGCAAAATCTTTGTTGTTGACGGTCCAGCAGTACAAAGGGTAATGAGAAGAGTAAATGTAGAAGACAATGAATCACTACATTATTTCCATAAATGCTTAGATGACTTAGGAGTAAATCAAGCGTTGAAAAAAGCAGGGGTACAAGAAGGTGACACTGTAAGAGTAGTGGATTGGGAATTAGAATGGTATGATTAAAATTTAAAACTTTTGTTTGACATTTATTTGTTTGTATGATATTATATTGGCAGATAAAAGAAGGAGTGATTTATAGTGAGAGAAAAAAAACTAAAAACAGGCATTAATAAAAGGGAAAAGGCAATATTAAAATTTATAGAAAAGCAAATAAACAAAAACGGTTATCCACCATCAGTAAGAGAGATAGGAGAAGCTGTTGATCTAAAATCTACTGCTACAGTACATGGATATTTATCTAGACTAGAGCAAAAGGGGTATATTAAAAAAGAAGAACAAAAAGGTAGAACATTAAGATTACTAAAAGGGGAAGACGGAAAAGAAAGAAACAAAAAGGCAGAACCTAAAAATCTATATACAGGTAAAGAAATGGTAGAGGTTCCTGTAATTGGAAAAATTACAGCTGGAGAACCTATTTTAGCAGTTGAGAATGTAACAGATACATTTCCAATTCCACTAGACTTTGTTGGAAATTGTGAAAGCTTTATGCTAACAGTTAGAGGAGAAAGCATGATAGAAGCTGGAATCTTAAATGGAGATTATATTTTAGTAAAAAAACAAAACACAGCAGAAAATGGAGAAATAGTTGTAGCTTTAATAGGAGATGAAGCAACAGTAAAAACATTTTATAAAGAAAAAGACCATATAAGATTGCAACCAGAAAATAGTACAATGGATCCTATTATAGTTCCAGATTGCCAAATTCTAGGAAAAGTTGGAGGAGTATTTAGAAAAATATAAAATTCCTATATAAATAAGAAAGGGGAACAAAATGAGTGATTATATGGACTTTTGGTGCATAGATAAAAGAAAAAGAATGCACAATATAATAATGTATATCTTAATAATTGCACTATTATTTGTATTTTCAAATGTAATGATTTATTTATATATAAATGGAACATACAAGGCAATAGAGGATAGTAAAATAGAAGTAGAAAATCCTAACATAACTATTGAACAAGCAAAAGCAACCTATGTTAATGGATATGTAAATGGAAAGATAAAAAATAATACAGAAGAAACAATTAATGAAAAGTACATAAAATTTGAATTTTCTACACTTAGAGATGTGAATATAGGAAATAAATATTTAAAAATAGAAAATTTGGAACCGGGACAAGAAATAGAATATAAGGTTAATTTTAAATATCAAGACATAAAAAAGATGAAGATTAGTGAAGCAACAGCAGAAGAAGTAAAAAATGCAACAGAAAGCGAATTTGAGATAACAGAAGAAATGAAACAAGGAATGTTAATAGGAACACTATTAATATTATTATTAAAATAACAACACAAACACTTGAAAAATAAGCAAAAAAGTGTTACTATATGAAATAATTATAAAAAAAGCGATAATAAAGGACACAATATATAAATTAGTAATATTTAGAGAGCCAAATACTTGCTGAAATTTTGGTATATGAAAAATATATATTATCACCTTTTATGTTGTTTAATTGAACAGAAATAAGTAAATTAAACCGTAAATCTTGCGTTAAAGATATTAAGAGAGATAATATTAAATTATCTAATTTAGGTGGTACCGCGGAAACAAAACCATTTCGTCCTAAAAAGGGCGGAATGGTTTTTAACATACATTGAAAAATGTAGGGACGATTTTAATCGCCCGCACTTCGAAGAAATTACTAAAAAAGAACAGGAAGGGGAAAATAAAGTGGAAGAAGAAAAAAAAGATTATGGCAAAACACTTAACTTGCCAAGTACAGATTTTCCGATGAGAGGAAATTTACCAGAAAATGAACCAAAAATAAAAGAAGAGTTGTATGACAATGGACTGTATGAAAAAATGTTAAAGAAGAATGAGGGAAAAACACCATTTGTATTACATGATGGACCTCCATATGCAAATGGAGAAATCCATTTAGGACATACTTTAAATAAGGTACTTAAAGATACGGTGGTAAGATATAAAAATTTAAAAGGGTATTATACTCCTTTTATACCAGGTTTTGATACACATGGATTGCCAACAGAGAAAAGAGCAATACAAGTATTAGGGCTTAATAAAGATGAAATAGGAGTTACAAAATTTAGAAATACATGTCGAGACTTTGCATTAGGTTTTGTTCAAAACCAAACTGAGGGATTTAGAAGATTAGGAGTTTTAGGCGATTGGGAAAACCCATATATAACATTAAAGCCAGAATTTGAGGCAAGACAGATTGGCGTATTTGGAGAAATGTACCAAAAAGGTTATATATATAAAGGTCTAAAACCTGTATACTGGTGTACAGACTGTGAAACAGCATTAGCAGAAGCAGAAATAGAATATGCTGATGTAAAAACAACATCAATATATGTAAAATTTAGGGTGGCAGATGGAAAAGGAAAGTTAGATGAAAAAGACACATATATAGTAATTTGGACTACTACGCCTTGGACACTTCCAGGAAATACAGGAATAACTGTAGGAGAAGAATTTGAATATAGTGTTGTAGACACGGGAAAAGAAAAATTAGTAATAGCAACAGAACTTGTAGATAAAGTAATGCAACTAGCTAAAATAGAAAATTATAAAACTATAAAACAATTAAAGGGGAAAGATCTAGAAGGAATACAATGTAAACATCCATTTTTAGACAGAAACTCAAAAGTTGTATTAGGTAGTGAAGATACAATATTGGTAGAATTGGGTACAGGTACAGGGGCTGTACATACTGCACCTGGTTATGGTAAAGAAGATTATCTTTGTGGAATGAAAAATGGATTAGAAATAGTAGTAACAGTAGATGGAAAAGGCTATCAGACAGAAGGAGCAGGACCATTTAAAGGGTTATTCTATGAAAAATCAAATGCAGAAATAATTAAATGGCTAGAAGAAAATAATGCATTATTGCAAAAAGAAGAATTAGTTCACTCATATCCACATTGTTGGAGATGTAAAAATCCAATTATATTTAGAGCAACAGATCAATGGTTTGCTTCAATAGATGGCTTTAGAGAAAAAGCTATAGAAGAAATAAAGAAAGTTGATTGGATTCCAGCATGGGGAGAAGATAGAATATTAAACATGGTAAAAGATAGAAGTGACTGGTGCATTTCTAGACAACGTACATGGGGTGTACCAATACCAATATTCTATTGCAAAGAATGTGGAAAAGAATATATTACAAAAGAAAGCATAGAAAAAATTCAAAAAATATTTAGAGAAAAAGGGTCTAATGCTTGGTTTGATATGACAGAAGAAGAGTTGATGCCAGAAGGAGCAAAATGTGAATGTGGGCATACACACTTTAAAAAAGAAACTGACATTATGGATGTTTGGTTTGACTCTGGTTCTTCACATCAAGGCGTATTGGTTGAAAGAGGTTTACCATACCCAGCAGATTTATATCTAGAGGGAAATGACCAATATAGAGGATGGTTCCAATCATCTATGTTAACAGCAGTTGCAACAACAGGTCAATCACCATATAAACAAGTTTTAACACATGGATTTTTAATAGACATGGATGGAAGAAAAATGTCTAAATCATTAGGTAATGGTGTAAATCCACAAGATGCAATAAAACAATACGGAGCAGATATACTAAGACTATGGGTAATATCTTCAGACTTTAAATCAGATATAACGGTATCACAAGATATTATGAAACAAATAGCAGAAGTTTATAGAAAAATAAGAAACACAGCAAGATATATATTAGGCAATATTTCTGACTATAACCCAGAAGAACCTGTAGAATATAATAAGTTACAAGAAATAGATAAATGGGCTTTAACAAGGCTAAATAAACTTATTAAAGATTGTACGAATAATTATGACAAGTACGATTTTCATATTGTATATCACGATATAAATCAATTTTGCGTAACAGATATGAGTAATTTTTATCTAGATATAATAAAAGATAGATTATACTCTTCTAAAAAGGACTCTATAGAAAGAAGAGCAGCACAAACAACAATGTATGAAATATTAAATACATTAGTAAAAATATTAGCTCCAATTTTATGCTATACAGCTGAAGAAATATGGAAATATATGCCACACACGAAAAATGAACAAGTAGAAAGTGTTATGCTAACATATTTCCCAGAGATTAATGAACAATATGACAATAAAGAACTAACAGAGAAATGGAATAAGATATTAGAACTAAAAGAGTTGGTATCTAAAAACTTAGAGTTAGCAAGAGCAGACAAAATTATAGGACACTCTCTGAATGCAAAGATAACATTATATGCAAATGACAAAGATTACGAGTTTATAAAAAATAATTTAGAAATATTAAAAACAGTATTTATTGTTTCAGATTTACAGGTTGAAGAAAATTTGAGAAAAGAAAAAGAAAAAATCGGCATAAAAGTAGAAATGGCAGAAGGAGAAAAATGTGAAAGATGTTGGATGTATTCTACAACAGTAGGAGAAGACAAAGAAAATCCTACAATATGCCATAGATGCAGTCAAGTAATTAAGGAGTAACAAAATGAAAGTATCAGATTTTAATTATAATCTGCCACAAGAACTAATTGCACAGGTCCCAATAAAAAATAGAGACGAGTCAAGATTAATGGTTTTAGATAAAAAGAATAAAACAATAGAACACAAAATATTCAAAGATATAATAAATTATCTAAAACCAGGAGACTGTCTTGTAAGAAATAATACAAAAGTAATACCAGCAAGACTATATGGAATAAAAGAAGGAACAGGAATAAATGTAGAATTTTTACTTTTGAATAGAATTGAAGGCGACTATTGGGAAGTTATGGTTAGACCGGGTAGACGTTTAAAAGAAGGAACAAAAGTAATATTTGGAAATGGAATATTACAGGCAGAGATATTAGAAATAATGAATGGTGGAAATAGAAAAGTTAAATTTACATATGAAGGAATTTTTAACGAAATTTTAGATAAAATTGGACTTATGCCATTACCACCATATATTCACGAAAAACTAAAAGAAAAAGATAGATATCAGACAGTGTATGCAAAGTATGAAGGCTCAGCAGCGGCGCCAACAGCTGGTCTACACTTTACAAATGAGTTATTAGAAGAGATTAGACAAAAAGGAATAGATATAGCAAATGTAACATTGCATGTGGGAATAGGTACCTTTAGACCAGTTAAAGAAGAAAATGTAGAAGAACATGCTATGCATACAGAGCATTTTTACATTAAACAAGAAGATGTAGAAAAAATAAATAAAGCAAAAAAAGAAGGACACAGAATAATAGCTGTTGGGACAACTTCTTGTAGAGTGTTAGAAAGTATTGCAGATGAAAATGGATATGTAAAACCAATAGAAGCAGATACAGGAATATTCATCTATCCAGGTTATAAATTTAAATGTATAGATGGTTTAATTACAAATTTTCATTTACCAGAATCTACTTTAATAATGCTAGTGTCAGCGTTAGCAGGTAAAGATTATATAATGCATGCATATGAGGAAGCGGTCAAAGAAAAATATAGATTTTTTTCTTTTGGAGATGCAATGGCTATATTATAAAACAATTAAATATATAAAAAATTATTTGCATTTTAGGAAAGGAAACAAGAATGAAATCAGCAATAACATATGAATTATTACATGTTGACAAAAATAGTGGTGCTAGAAGAGGAATAGTACATACTCCACATGGAGACATACAAACACCAATTTTTATGCCTGTAGGAACACAGGCAACAGTAAAATCTTTAACGCCTGAAGAACTAAAAGAAGAAGTAAAAGCACAAATTATATTATCAAATACATATCATTTATACTTAAGACCAGGACATGAATTAGTAAAAGAAGCAGGCGGATTGCATAATTTTATGAGGTGGGACAGACCAATACTGACAGATTGTGGAGGCTTTCAGGTTTTTAGCTTAAGTGATTTAAGAACTATAACAGAACAAGGGGTGGAGTTCAAGTCACATTTAGATGGAAGTAAACACTTCTTTTCACCAGAAAAAGTAATGGAAATAGAAGAAGCGTTGGGAGCAGATATAATAATGTCATTTGACGAATGTGTTGAATACCCAGCTACATATGAATATACAAAAAAATCAATGGAAAGAACAACAAGGTGGGCTGTTAGGTGTAAAGAAGCACACAAAAATACAGATAAACAGGGGCTATTTGGAATAATACAAGGCGGATTTTATGAAGATTTAAGAAAGCAAAGTGCAGAAGACTTAATTAAATTGGATTTTCCAGGATATGCAATAGGAGGAATAAGTGTAGGAGAACCAACTGAAGAATTTCTAAGAATATTAAAATATACCACTCCATTAATGCCAGAAAATAAACCTAGATACCTTATGGGAGTTGGTAGTCCAGATTACCTAATAGAGGCAGCTCTTGCTGGAATAGATATGTGTGATTGTGTATTGCCAACAAGGATTGCTAGAAATGGAACAGCAATGACATCTAATGGAAAAGTGGTAGTAAGAAATGCAGTATATGCAAAAGATTGGGGACCACTTGATTCAGAATGTGACTGCTATACTTGTAAAAATTATACAAGAGCATATATAAGACATTTGATAAAAGCAAATGAAATATTGGGAGTAAGATTATTATCAATTCACAATTTAAGATTCTTGACTAAATTAATGGAAAGAGTTAGAATAGAAATAGAGAATGACAACTTGCTGAATTTTAAAAAAGAATTTTACGCTAAATATGGTTATACAAAAGAATAAAAAATGGTTACGAGCTAGAAAAAGCGAACCTGAAAGAAAGGAATGTAATAAAATATGGATCTTACTGGTAATAGAAACACGAAATTTAGCAATGAAGAAAAGATAAAAAAAACACTTAAAACCACTATTGTTATATTAAGTGTGATTTCAATTTTAATAATTATTTTAATAGGACTTTTATATGTTCAGAAGAAAAAATCGTTAAAAATATTTATTGATGGTGCAGATAATACAAAAATAATGGATAGCAAAATAGTTTTTGAAGGAGACAAAATATACATTCCAATAAAAACATTTGCTAAACAGATAGGATATGAAGTATTTGATGGAGAACACAAACAATCATATATAGAAGACAAAAACAAATGTTATATAAAAAATAAAGATGAAGTTACCTCATATGTGTTAGATTCTAATCAGATTTATAAAAAGATAATTACAACAAATGAAGTAAGTAATTATGAATATTTTGAAATTGATGAACCAGTAAAAAAAATTAATGGAGAATTATATGCATCTATAAATGGTATATCAAATGGATGTAATGTAGCAATTTCATACAACAAAGAAAATAATAAAATAGATATATATACACTTTCAAAATTAGTAACATCATATACGGCTCAAGGTACAAAATTCGAAAAAACTTCGGCACTTGTAGGTGAAGATGTTAATTATAGTAATCAAAAAGCAATATTATATGGAATGATGGTTGTAAAAAATGATGAGAAGAAATTTGGGGTTTGTGATTTAAAAGGGCAAACTATAATAGGTACAAAATATAAAAGCATAAAATTTATCGAATCATTAAAAAGCTTTATAGTTAAAACAGATGATAATAAAGTTGGAATAATAACATATGCAGCAACCCCTATAATTCCACCAGAGTATGACAATATAGAGCAAATAAATAATCAACTATACTTAGTGGCTATAAACAAAAAATTTGGAATAATAAATAAAGAAGGAAAAACAATAGTATATTCAGAATACGACCAAATAGGTGTTGACGCTACTAAATATCCTTCTATAGATAATCAATATATAATGCTAGATAAATATATTCCTGTCATGAAAGATAAAAAATGGGGAATGTATAACACAGATGGGCAAGAGGTTTTAGGTTTGGAATATGATGAAATAGGTTGTACAGAAAAGTATAAATCTATAGCAGACCCTGTAGTCGTAATACCAAAATATGAACTAATTGTTGCAAAAAAGAATAATGCATATGGATTAGTTGATGGAACAGGAAAAACAAAAATACAATTTGCACTAAAAAACGTTTATTCAGTATTAAGTGCAGGAGTGAATAAATATTATATGGTATATGAAGGCAAGGAAATTAATATAGAAGATTACCTTGAACAAAATAAATAATAAAAAAATAGTGTGCTATAAGCACATTATTTTTTTCGCAAAAAGCAATTGTTCTAAAACACAAAAACAAGAATACAAATGTAAAAGAATAATTATAAAAAACTAAAGGAGGTCACAATGGAAAAAATAAATAAAATGGAAAGAAGTAAACAAGAGCAAAACATAATTAGAATAGTAAAAGGAAGTCTTTTTGCAATTATATTAACATTTATTTTTTTATTTATATTTGCAACAATACTAACATATTCTAATATACCAGAAAGTACAATAACACCAATAGTAATTATAATAACAGCTATAAGTATTCTAATAGGGAGCGCAAAAAGTACAAGAAATATAAATAAAAATGGTATGATAAATGGAGGCATGGTAGGATTAATATATATAACTTTTTTATATGTTTCATCAAGCATAGTGTTTTCTGGACTTCAGCTAAGCCTCAAGTCCATAATAATGATAATTTCAGCAATCTTAGCAGGGATAATAGGAGGAATAATAGGAGTAAATTTCACAATAGGGGACAGTCCCTAATTGTGAAAAAAATATTTTGAAAATTTCAAAAAATGTATTGACAATTTGTAATAAATTTAGTATACTAAGGAAGTCGTAGGAAATGGGCGCATAGCTCAGCTGGGAGAGCATCTGCCTTACAAGCAGGAGGTCATAGGTTCGAGCCCTATTGCGCCCACCATTTCTATATATAAAAATCTATGGCCTGGTAGTTCAGTTGGTTAGAACGCTAGCCTGTCACGCTAGAGGTCGACGGTTCGAGCCCGTTCCAGGTCGCCATTTTTTTATTATATAGGCAAAAATAACTGGCTTGATAGCTCAGTTGGTAGAGCAGAGGACTGAAAATCCTCGTGTCAGTGGTTCGATTCCACTTCAAGCCACCATACAACATATGGGGCTTTAATTTTTTATCATATGGCGAGGTAGCTCAGTTGGCTAGAGCATTCGGTTCATACCCGACAGGTCGAGGGTTCGAATCCCCCCCTCGCTACCATAGAAAAATTACTGTAAATAGTTTGTATCTAAGGATACAAGCTATTTTATTATTATTTATCTTATTTTAATATAATTTCTAATGATATTCCTCAAATCAAATTTTACTGCTAAAACAATCAGACAATGCAAGCTGGTTGTTTTTTATTATGCAATGTTTGTAATGAAAATGTAATACAAACGCAATTGAAATGTAATATATAGCCCAAAATGTAATAAATTTAAACCGTTTAAGCCAATTTAACAATAAACAAGAAACAAAAAAGTATTGATTTATAGATTAATAAATAGTATTATATAAACAAAGAAGGGAAAAATCATGAATAATAAAAAGAAAGTTATAGGGATAATAGTGCTAGTTGCTATATTAGCAATAGGAATTGGATATGCAGCAATAACAACTATACCTTTGAAAATCTCTGGTACTGCAGGTGCAACAACTAAACAAGGAAACTTTGTAGTAAGATTTGAAGGTACTCCTACAGTAACAAAAGGTGAAAACCTTGACGCAAGTGTAACAGCAACAGCAACATTAACAGATGATACAAATGCTAAATTTGAAGTTGCAGGCTTAACAGCAAAAGGAGATAAAGTAACAGCTAAATACACAATAAAAAATGCAAGCCCAGATTTAACAGCTAAATTAACTGTAAATGACCCAGTAGTTGAAAACACAACTTATTTTAAAGCTACAAAAACAGTTACAGGATTAGCAGAAAACAATACAATGGAATTAGCAAAAGATGCAACTGTAGAAGTAGAACTAACAGTTGAATTAATTAAAACACCAGTAACTGATGATCCAGTAGCAACAACAGTAAATATGTCAATTAATGCAGATCCAGTACAACCATAATTATTAAAATGGATAAGAAAAGCAAAAGGAGGAATTATGAATAGTGATAGACTTAGATTATATATAATAGAGTTTTCATTAATTTTAGTTCTCCTTTTAGCTCTCATTTTTAATGAATATATAACAAGAACAATAATAATGACAGTATTATTAGTATTTATGGTAATAGCAATAAAATTTATTAAAGGCCAAAAAACAGAAACTATATATAAAAAGCAGATGATACTTTTAGTAAGTACAATTGCTATAATTTATGTAGCAATTTTATATATGCTAGGAATAAAATTGGGCTTTTATAGCTCTGTAGTAAAATTTAGCAAATGGTCTATAATAAACTATATAATACCATATGTAGTAATAATAATATCATCAGAAATTATTAGAAAACAGATATTAATAAAACAACAAAAAAAGGCTAATCTAATAATTTTAATAGCAATGATATTATTAGAAATAATAATATCAACAAATATAAGCAGTATAAAAACATTAAAAGATTATTTTACATTAGTCAGCTATACAATATTTACTGCAATAGCTAACAATGTGCTGTACAACTATATTGTAACAAAATACGGAAATTACAAAGCAGTAATATGTTATAGAATAATAACATTAATGTATATGTATATTATACCAATAACACCAGACATAGATATATTATTTAGAGCAATAATAGGAATTGTTGTGCCATACGTGACATATGTTTTGCTAGAGAATTTGTACTCAAAAAGAGTGCAGATTGTAGCAGTGAGTGAAAAAAGAAAAGAAATGATAATATGCATAATACTGTGTATATTAGTATCACTGCTAATAATGGTAGTTTCTTGCAGATTTAGATATGGAACTTTAGTAATAGGCACAGGAAGTATGACAGGTACTATAAATAAAGGCGATATTATAATATATGAACGCTATGAAAAAGAAGAACTAGAAATAGGAGAAATAATTGTATTTAAAACGGAAAATGTTTTTGTGATTCATAGAATAATTGATAAAAAGAGTGTTGGAGAAGAAATAAGATATTATACAAAAGGGGATGCAAACCAACAGGAAGATAAAGGCTTTAGAACACAAAAAAACATAGTTGGAATAGTTAAAGGTAAAATACCATATATAGGAAAAATTACACTATTATTAAACGACATAATTAATAAGTAAAAATCGGAGGATAAAAAGATGGGAGAAGTAAATCAAGATACTATATTGCAACATCAGAGAAAGAGAAGAAGACACAAAATAAAATTAGCTGTAGGAAGTTTTGTAGTAATACTAGTAGCTATTATTCTTATAGCAACATATGCAATACTAAGTAAAAACTATTATAACGAATACAAAGAAAATGCAGAAGTAGAATATAAAATAAGACTAAACGAAAATGAATTCTATACAGGAGAATATTTGGAGGGAAGCACAGGAGTAGTTGCAAGTATAATAAAAGATATAGAAGCCGAATTTAAATATAAATTAGATTTAAAAGAAGAACAAGACTATATATATGATTATAAAATACTTAGCCAAATAGAGGTAAAGGAAGGTAGCAGAGAAAACTCAATATATACAATTGAAGAAGAAATAGCAAGTAAACCAGCAACAGAAACAAACTCGAAACAATTGGAAATAGACGAAAAATTCACCATAGACTATAATGAATATAACAGAAAAATAAGTAAATTTATAACAGTATATAATTTAAGTAACACTAATAGTACCTTATCTGTAAATATGTATTTACATGTAATAAATAAATATGATGGAAGCCAAGTAAATAAAGATGAAAAGGTAATGACACTAAATGTACCACTAACCACCAAAACAGTAGATGTAAGCATAGCAACAAATGTAGTAAAAGGCGAAGGAAAAATGCTAATACAAGAAAGCCAATATGGTGACCTAACATACGTTTTAATAACAGGAGTTTCAATTTTAACCATAGGAATAATAATATTACTAATGTTTATAAAATATGTGTTAGAAACAAGAAGCGCAGAAACTATGTACGAGCAAGAGTTAAGAAAAATATTATTTAACTATAAAAGTAATATACAAAAAATAAGTAGCGAAGAAAACTTACAAGGTTATAAAATTTTAAAAATAGGCACATTTAACGAAATATTAGAAATGAGAGATACAATACAAGCGCCTATACTAATGTATGCAGAGAATGAAGAAAGAACAAAATTTATGATAATAAATAATGACGTTTTATTTGTTTATGTATTAGGAGTAAAAGAAATAAGGAATGAATTAAGAGAAAAAGCAAAAAATAAAAAACAAAAAGCAAAGAAATAAGTTGTAGGGGCGATTTTAATCGCCCGCACTTCGAAGAAATTACTAAAAAAGAAGATCACAAGGAGAAAAATGTGAAATATAACGACAAGAAATTTAAAGTTATTGGTGCTGTACACACACCAATATTTTATATAAAATTTAGTAAACAATCATTAATACTATTTGTGTTATTAGGAGCAATATTATTTATAGGAATAGGCTATTCCGCAATAAATTCTGTAACAGCAGAAATAACAGGAGGAATAACAGCAACAACACAAAATGGAGTATTCATAACAGATGTAACATATGTAAGTGGAGTAGATGCAAACGTAGATGCATCTAATATAGAATACTATAGAGGAACAATGCTACAAAGTTTGATATCACTTTCAGAACAAAACCCAAACTCAGAAATAAAATATAAAGTAACAATATATAACAATTCAGAAGAAACATATCCATTTGTAGCAGTACTGTATGACGAAGAATTTTATGACAATCCAGACATAGTATTTGAGATAAGTGGATTTAATATAGGAGAAACAATAGGAGCAAAAGAAACAAAAGAGCTATATATAACATTTAAATATAAAAATCAAACAATACCAGAAAAAACAATATTAAGCTCATATATAAACTTTAAAATAGCAGAACCAAATAGACTAATGGCAGTTACGGGGTCAGGATCAACAGCTAAATATTTAAGAGGTACGGTAATAAAAAATGAAATAGAAGAAATAGAATTTGCACAAGGAACACAACCACCAGAAGGCACAATAAATGAATTAAGTTTTGACGCATCAGAAAAGCAAGACAAAAGCATAATGGGGTATTACACAGATACAGATGGAAATGGATTATATAAATTAACCTTTTTAAGTCCAGAAATAATAGCAACAAATAAAGATGCAGGGTATTTATTTCAAAATTTATCAAGCGTAAAAAACATAAAATTTGACAATTTTAGTACATATGGTGCAAATAAAATGAATTTTATGTTTGGCGGTTGCAAAGAAATAATAGAAATAAATTTGAGCAAATTTGATACAAGCTATGTAACAGACATTCAAGGGATGTTTTATAACTGTGCCAGCATAAAAACATTAGATGTAAGCAAATTTAATACCAGTGAAGTAAAATCTTTTTGCAGTAATGAAGCATGGCGAGCTAACGGGACTTTTCAAGACTGTACTAGTTTAGAAAATATAGATATATCAAGTTGGGATACATCTAAGGCTACAAGTTTTTGTAAAATGTTTTCTGGATGTTCAAGTTTAGTAAATTTAAATGTAAAAAACATTAATACAAGTAATGCGGTAAGTATGGCAAGCATGTTTAGAGGGTGTAGTGGATTAACAACACTTGATGTAAGTGGTTTTGATACCAGAAGTGTAACTGAGATGTACGGAATGTTTTATGGTTGTAGTAGCCTCACAACTTTAGATGTAAGCAACTTTAATACTAGTCAGGTGAAACTTTTCTGTAACAATAATGCGTTTTCAGATGATGGCATTTTTCAAAATTGTGCAAGTCTTGAAAGTTTAGACCTATCCAATTGGGATACTTCTGCTTCGGTAAGTTTTACAAAAATGTTTTCTGGATGTACAAATTTAACAAACCTAGATATAAGTAATTTTAACACAAGTAATGTTGTGTATATGTCATATATGTTTAGTGGCTGTAACAAACTGACAAGCTTAAACTTAAGCCATTTTGATACAACAAAGACAAATAATTTTGAATTCATGTTTCAACATTGTAATAACCTTGAAAGCTTGAATATAAGTAATTTTAAATTAAAAAATAATATAAGATGCTTATTCTACTATTGCAATTTGTTAAAGGAACTTAATTTATCAGGAGTAACTGCTACTAACATAACAAACCTGCAATGGACATTTGCAAATTGCAAGAACCTAAAATCACTAGATTTAAACGATTGGGATGTACGAAATGTGACAACAATGCACCAAACGTTTTCAAGTTGTACAGCTCTTGAAACATTAAATATATCAAATTGGAAAACAAGCGATAAATTAACAACTATGTATGCAACGTTTTATGAGTGTTCAAGCTTAAAACAATTGAATTTAAGTAATTTAGACACAACAGGAGTTGGAGGTGCGTATTCTATGTTTTATAAATGTGAAAGTCTAACAGAATTAGATATTAGCAATTTTAACACAAGTAATGTAAAAGATATGGATTGGATGTTCTATGGATGTAGCAGTTTAATAACAATATATGTTAGTGAATTTAATGCGGAAACAAATACAGGTTGGACTACAACAGCGGTTACAAAATCTGATTTGATGTTTTATAATTGTACTAAATTGGTAGGCGGTAACGGAACAACATATAACAATAATATAACAGACAAAACCTATGCAGTTATAGACACAGCAACAACACCAGGATACCTTACAAATATTAATAAAAACAAGCAGTTAAATAGGTTAATATCTGCTAGCAGTGTAGCTCCAAATGGAAAATATTTAAATAGTACAATAATAAAAAATAAAATAGAAACAATAGAATTTAAATTAGGAAAAGAAAAACCAGAAGGAACAATAGAAGCTTTTGATGCATCAGAAAAACAAGATGAGAGCATAATGGCATATTACACAGATACAGATGGAGATGGATTATATGAATTAACTTTTACAAGTGATGGAGTAATTGCTACAAACACAGAAGCACAATATTTATTTCAAAATTTAACACAATTAACAAAAATAACTTTTGACAACTTTAGTACTAATGGTGCAACAAATATGCAGTCTATGTTCTCAAACTGTAGTAAATTAATAACATTAGATGTAAGTAAATTCAATACAAGTAATGTAACAAGCATGTTAGAAATGTTCTATAGCTGTAGAGCATTAACAACATTAAATTTAAGTAATTTTAATACAAGTAGCGTAACAAATATGCAAACTATGTTCAGTGGTTGTATGGCTTTAACAACATTAGATTTAAGCGGCTTTAATACAATTAATGTAATAACCATGAGAACTATGTTTAATAATTGTAAAGCTTTAACAACAATATATGTAAGTGAATTTAATGCAGAGACAAGCACAGGATGGACGACAACAGCGGTTACAAATTCAACAAGTATGTTTTCGAATTGTACCAATATAATTGGTGGCAACGGAACAACATATAACAATAATATAATAAACAAAACCTATGCAGTTATAGACACAGCAGAAACACCCGGATACCTTACAAACATAAACCATAGATGGAGGAAGAATTAAATATGAAAGCTTTAATAACAGGGGGTTCTTCTGGAATAGGAAGAGATATGGCAAGAATTTTAGCAAAACTAAATTATAATCTAATTTTAGTTGCTAGAAATGAAGATGGATTAACTAAAATAAAAAATGAACTAGAAACAGAAAACAATAAAATAAATATAACAATATACCCTATGGATTTAAACATAAAAGAGAATTGCTACAAATTGTATGAAAACGAAAAAAATATAGATGTATTAATAAACAATGCGGGATTTGGCTTATTTGGAGAATTTGCAGAAACAGATTTAGAAAAAGAAATAACTATGATAAATACAAATATAACAGCTGTGCAGATATTAACAAAACTATATTTAAAAGACATGATAAAAAAAGACAAAGGAAATATATTAAATGTAGCATCAATAGCTGGATTTATGCCAGGACCACTAATGGCAACATATTATGCGACAAAAAATTATGTTGTTGCATTAACGAGAGCAGTTAGAAAAGAACTAAAAAAGAAAAAATCAAATGTAAAAATAAGTTTGCTATGTCCAGGGCCAGTAGACACAAATTTTAATAAGGTTGCGAATGTAAAATTTAAAATACCAGGATTATCAAGTGAAAAAGTAGCCCAATATGCAATAGATAAAATGCTAAAAAATAAATTTATGATACTTCCTGGAACATTAATAAAAATAGGAAAGGCATTTTCAGAAATAACGCCAGATATAATAAAAGAAGAAGTAGCATACCATGCACAAAAAAGAAAAAGACCAAAGGTCTAAAAAGGTATTCTTCATCAAATTTAATGAGTGCTAAAATTTAAGTTAATTTAACAACCTCTTAAACATATAATAAGTTTAGGAGGTTTTTATGATACGAATTGGAATTTGTGGATATGGAAACTTAGGAAAAGGTGTTGAAGAGGCAATAAAGTATAGCAAAGATATGGAATTAGTTGCTATTTTTTCTCGAAGAGACATACAAACAGCGGTACCATTGATAAAAATGGAAGATATGGAACAATACAGAAAAAAAATAGATGTTGTAATTATGTGTGGGGGTTCTGCAAAGGATTTGCCAAATCAAGTTCCGCAATTTGCAAAAATATATAATACAGTAGATAGTTTTGACACACATAAAAATATACCAGAATATATAGAGAAAATTAATAGAATAAACAGGGAAAGTAATACAATATCTCTTATATCAGCAGGCTGGGATCCGGGACTTTTTTCAATAAACAGATTGTATTCAGAAGCGATAATTCCGAATGCACACACATATACTTTTTGGGGGAAAGGGGTAAGTCAAGGACATTCTGATGCAATAAGAAAAATAAATGGAGTAAAAAATGCAATACAATATACAATTCCCATAGATAGTGAAATAGAGAAAGCCAGAAGAGGAGAAATACTATGTTTAACGAATGAGCAAAAACACTTAAGAGAATGTTTTGTGGTACCAGAGGAGGGGGCTGATTTAGAAGATATAAAGCAAAAAATAATAAATATGAAAAATTATTTTGAAGGTTACAAAGTAATAATTCATTTTATTACAGAACAAGAATTAAAAGAAAAACATAATCAAATGCCACATGGAGGAAGTGTAATTTGTTCTGGTTTTACAAGTACAGAGAATAGGCAAATAGTAGAGTATTCTTTAAAATTGGATTCTAATCCAGAATTTACAGCCGGTGTTTTAGTAGCATATGCAAGAGCTGTTTATAAATTAAGTTTGATAAATGATTATGGAGCAAAAACGGTTTTAGATATACCACCAGTTTTATTATCAAGTAAGAATAGAGATGAACTTATAGAAAAAATATTATAAGTGATAGTGAATAGGGACTTACTATACTTAATAAAATTAATTAGGAGGATTAAACATTGCTTTAGAAAGGGCGGAGATAATAGGGTGGTTATAAAGATAAAGAAAAGTGTTTTGTTTAAGATAAGTGTATTAGCGATTATGATAATTACATTATCAGTTGTAACAATATCTTTAGGAATGGATCATTATTATAATGTTGATTTTACAACAGGATTAGTTACAGCAAGTTTACTAAATGTTAGAAGCGGACCAGGTACAAAATTTCCAATAGTTGCAACAGTAAAAAAGAATGAATATATTAGGGTATTTGCAGGGATTGGAGATTGGTATGTGGTACAATTAGATAGCAATTATATAGGAGCAGTAAGTAAAAAGTATATAAAGCCAATTTATCCTAATACTGGAACAGGAACAGGTTTAAACAATAATGATTCAAATAATAATAATACAACTAATACAACAAATTTAACTTCAGATGAATGGGAAGTATTTAATTTAATTAATCAACAAAGGAGTCAAAATGGTTTAAGTCCATTAAAAATAGATTATGAAGTGCAAAGAGTAGCAAGAATAAAAGCACAAGATATGGTAAACAACAACTACTTTTCACATACTTCACCTACATATGGTTCACCATTTAATATGCTAAACAATTTTAAGGTATCTTATAGAACAGCAGGAGAAAACATAGCCGGAAATTCAAGTAATAGTGCGGCAGTAACTGCATGGATGAACTCTTCTGGACATAAAGCTAATATACTAAATAGTAGTTTTAATTATACTGGGATTGGAGTAATAAATGGTTCAAAATATGGAAAAATATATGTACAAATGTTTATAGGCAAATAATAAAACAGTAAAGCTATTGATAAAATAGTTTTACTGTTTTATAATGTGGGGGTAAAGAAAAAATTTTAGGAAGGAAATGGTGATATAATGAAAAATGGAGTTTGGAAATTATTACTAGTTATTTTATTTGTATTGGCTATTGTATTTGGAACGCTTTTTATAATAGATACAAACAGAATGAAAAACAATAAACCTGTGTTATTTAGTACATGGGGAAAAAAGTATAGTGCACCAGTGGCTTCGGCAGATAAAATGAATGTGGTGCTTTCTTTGGAAGATAAAATAGCAGATGATACGGTTTGGTGTGGTACATTTAATTTAATATGGAATGATTTGAAGAATGAACTTGCAAAAAAAGATATAGAATTTACGCCACAATTAGATGTAGTAAGGAATTTAAATAAAGGGACATTTAATACAGAATGTTTATCAGAAGATAGTTATTATAAGGTATATGGCAAGCCAACAATTGAATTAAAAAAGCAGATAGAAAAAGAAATAAAAAGAAAATTTAACGAAACAAGTGATATATTAGATGATTTTAATTGGAATGAGTCAGGAGATAAGGATTACTTTCTATATTCTATGCTAAAAAAAGAGTTTGAATTTCCAAAAGTATTTGACAGATTAGAAAAAGGAAAGTTTAAAGATTGGGAAAATGTAAAATATTTTGGAATAAAAAAGAAAACATCTGAAAAAGTAAGGGAGCAAGTTAAGGTATTATATTATAATTCAAAAGAAGACTTTGCAATAAAATTATTAACAAAATCTAATGATGAAGTAATTATCTCAAGAGGAAACAAAGCAAATACATTTGGAGAAATTTATGCAGAGATTAAAGAAAATAACGAGAATTTTAAGGGAAGTAAAAATATAGAAGAAGATGAAATAGTAAAAATTCCAAATATAGACTTTAAATTAAAAAAGGAATTTAACGAAATAGAAGCTAAACCATTTTTATTTGCCAGTGGAGAAGAATATGTTATAGAAAAAGCAGTACAAACAATAGAATTTTCTTTGGATGAAAAAGGTGGAAGAGTAAAAAGCGAAGCGGGAATGACGAACAAAACAACAGCATTATTACCAGATTTAGAGCCAAGAGAATTTTTAGTAAATGATACTTTTTGCATTTTTTTGAAAGAAAAGGATAAGGAATTACCATATTTCGCAGCAAAAATATCTGATATAACACAAGTGCAAATAGTAGAAAATTAAATATATAAAAGTGCAATAACCTTCAAAATTTGTGACTATAATCACAAGGAAAAACCTGCCTGCATAATATATATCAAATTATGTAGGAGGTTTATTTTTTATGGATTATGAGATAATGATGAATGGAATTATAAAAATAGGACAATATGCTCCGGATTTTGAGGCAACAACAACAATGGGAAATATTAAATTAAGTAACTATAAAGGCAAATGGATTGTGCTATTTTCGCACCCGGGAGATTTTACCCCCGTATGAGCATACAATTTGGGGAAATATCAGAAACGCTTGATATTGCTTAACATTTCTTTAATCGATAACTTACTCTAAAATGAATAAAAATTGCCACAAAATCGATCGTAAGGCGACTGATTAGGAAGGTTTTTGAATAATGAAAGAATTTAAAGGAGTATGGATACCTTATGAAATATTTATAAATAAAAAATTAACTGATAAAGAAAAAACTATTTATTCAATGATATTAACATTAAGTAAAACTAAAGAATGTATAATGTCAAATTCATATATAAGTTCAATGCTAAATATATCAAAAGTGCGTAGCTCAAGATTAATTAATTCTTTAAGAGATAAAGGCTATATTAAAGTAAAAATAGAATATAAAGAAAATTCAAAAGAAATACAAAAAAGAATTCTTACCCCTATTAACAAATGTGTTAATACCTATAAACAAATTAGGACAAGACCTATTAACACAGATGTTAAAGATATAATAAAGAATAATAATATAAATTATAATAACTGGCGATATAAAAGTGACAGGGATTATAGTAATTTTGATTTTAGTAAACTTTATGCTAATAATTTTTAGAAAGGACTTGAAAAGAAGCCGAATGAGAGTTAACATCACACAACAAAGGTGGTGATGAAATGAATAAAAATGAATTAAAACATATTCTAGAAAATAATTTTTTAGATATTTTAGGAAAAATATTTAATTATATGTCTGAAGAATTAGCACAGACAAATGAACAAGACACTAAAGCATTAGAAAAAATTGATAATAAATTAAAAGAAAAAGTCGAATTGTTAAAACAGGAATTTAATTCAATAGATGAAAATAAAAAGAAAAGTATTTCAAATTTATTGTCAGAATATATTTCTACAAGAGATTATATAGGAGCTTATTATAACGAAAACTATTTTAAAGAACGGAGTAAAAATTGGAATAAAACTAATTGTAGAAACAATAAAATAAAGCCATAAGCAAGTGTGAATTTAAGAAAAACACTTGCTTTTTCTATGAAAAAATATGTATATCTAATTGTTATACACGAAATAAAATGTATATACGCTAAAAGCCACGCTTTTAGTCTATTATATGGGGTTAGTATAACTCCCTGTTCCTGCAAAATTATCCCTTGGATAATTTTGACAGGATAAATGGATTTATGTTATCATAGGAATTAGATAAAGATTAAGTTAAACAGGTGATGAATATGAATAAAGAAGAATTGATAAAATATATATGTAATAAATTAAATTCAGGTAAAGATGTTGAGTTTGAATATCAAATTAATGGGGTACCATATAAAATAAAAATTTTGGCTATGGATATAGATAGAGGTATTAATATACCGAGTATTCTTGCAATACCTTTATCATCAAATATAAACAATCAACTTATAGTTGAATCTAATAATTTAGAAAGTGAAGAACTAGAAAAAATTATAGAACAAGGAGGACAAACAGGGATTAGGTTGGCTCAATTAACAAATGATTTACCGAGCCCAATTGTTGTTCCATTAATACCAAGTTATAATGATTATCCTTATTTTCAACAACTATCTCAAGAATGTTTTAGTCTTTCTAGTAAGGATAAAAATTATAGAATGGATGAGCAAGTTGTAAATATTATTAATAAAGCAAGATCTATTTTACAGATAGAAAAAGGATTAATTATTAAAGATAAAATATTTCTAAATGGTTATTCGAGTTCGGGAGTTTTTGCACAAAGATTTGCCTTGTTACATCCAGAAATAGTTGAAACTGCATGCATAGGTGGAGCAAGCGGTAGTATCCCTATTCCAACAGAAAAAATACCATATCCAATAGGAATTGCAAATTACGAAGAGTTGACCGGTAAGAAATTTGATTTAGGAAGTTATTCAAAAATTAAGTTTAGATATTATGTAGGTGAATTGGAAACACAAAATAAATCAGATTCAAGAGTTGATGATTTAGGTAATCCAGCTCCTATGAGTGATATGAGTTATTTTAATAGGAGTGTACCAATTGAGGTTGGGAAACAACAAAGAGAAGCTTTAGGAAGAGAAATGTTTTGCAGAGCGAAAAAAACTATTGAGATATTACAAAGTTTAGGAATTGATGTTCAACATAAAATAATTTTAGGTAGAAGTCATGATAATAGAAGTGGTACAGGTGTTAATAAACTAGGAGATAAATTTATTAATGATACTTATAAAAGTACCATTGTAAATAAAGAAAAAGATGAAGGTTTAACAATATAAATTTAAATAAATTTTATAATTAAAGGGGTGACTAAAAGTCACCATGTTTTTTTATGAGTCACCCGATAAAAGCCACGCTTTTAGGTGTAAATGGGAGTTCGGGGTGACTCCCTGTTCCTGCAAAATTATCCGATGGATAATTTTGACAGAATAATTGAGTTTATGTTATTATAGGAATTAGATAAATAGTAATTTGTCGGTGATAATAAATTTAAAAAGTTTGCAAATATTGTAGATAAATTAAAAATAATATTATAGAATAATGACATAGAAATTCATTGATGTTACCTTCAACATTTATATCGGCAAAATCGTATCTAACGGAATTGTCATTTTTTATTTTTAATATACTCTAATTAAGGTAATAAAGCCAAAAAAATATGAACAATTTACTAGGTGGTGAAGTGAAAATATGATAAATGATAGATATTTTGAAAATGATTTGTATTGGAAAGAACATATAAATAGACAGTTAACTATAGACATGTGGATAGATGAATATAGAGGTTATTTTGATAATACAGGTATCTGTTTAGAATTGGGATGTGGTATAGGACAATATTCTAAAAGATTAATTGAATACGGATATAAAGTTATATCAACAGATATTTCGGATATTGCATTAAATGAAGTAAAAAAATTCAATAAAAATGTTGAAAAAGTAGATATGAGTATCCCTTTTAAGTATGAAAATGATAGTTTTGATTTAGTATTTTCAAGTCTGGCAATACATTATTTTTCTAAAGAAAAAACAGCTCAATTGATAAATGAAATACATAGAGTTTTGAAAGATGGAGGGTTATTCATTGGAAGTGTGAATGGATTAGAAGGGTATAACTCTATAAAGGATACTGCTATAAAATTGGAGGAAAACTTTTATTTTAATAAAGGTAAATATATTCACTTGTTTAATGATAAAGAATTAAGAAAATATTTTAAAGACTATCAGATTTTAAAAATTGAAAAAAGAGAAGTAGAGAGGTTTGGACATAAGAAAAATTATTGGATATTTATAGTAAAAAAATAGTAAAATAATTTGACAAATTACAATTTATATAATAGTTCTATAATTTTATAGAGGCGTCAAAATGTCGCCTCTATATTTTTCGAGTATCCCGCTAAAAGCCACACTTTTAGGCTCTTATTGGGATTCGGGGCGACTCCCTGTTCCTGTCAAAATTATCCAATGAATAATTTTGACAGGATAAATGAGTTTGTGGTATTATATGAATTAGAAAAATAGTAATTTGTTGAAATGGAAGATCGATTATAAAAAAATTAAAAACAGGAATATTATTAATTATATTAGGAAACTTATTATATTTAGCTTATATATTTTTTTGTAAAGAGGTGTGAATATGAGTGATTCAAAAGAAAATGTTGATGTATTAAAAATGTATGGAGAAGACAGTACTACACAAAGAGATGAATTTTTAAAAAAGCATAACTTAAATGAAAAGGGGCTTACTAGTAAACAAGCTGAAATTAATATTAAGAAACTTGGTCTTAACGAAACAAAAAAGGCTAAACCTAAGAAGTGGTATAATTATTTACTACAAAGTTTACTAACACCTTTTAACTGCATTTTAATTGGTATTTCAATTATCTTAATATATACAGATATATATTTAGCAATAGAACCAAGCTATGCAAATATAATAGTCATAGCAATTTTAGTTACTGCAAGTACTTTATTAGATTTTTTTGAGTCATATAGATCTAATAAGGCAGCAGAAAAATTAAGGGAAATAGTTGAAACAACTACTACAGTTATTAGAGATAACAAAGAAATAAATATACCAGTTAAAAATGTAACCTTAGGAGACATTGTTTTATTGTCTGCTGGAAGTATTATACCAGCTGATTTAAGAATAATCGAATCAAAAGACTTATATGTAGGACAGGCTTCATTAACTGGAGAATCTGATAATATAAAGAAAACCGTTGAATTAGAGAACAAGCAAGAAGAGTTAGACAGTATATCAGATTTTGATAATATCTGTTTTATGGGTACAAATGTTGTATCTGGTTCAGCAAAAGGTGTTGTAATAAAAGTTGGAGATTCAACATATTTTGGAAAAATAGCAAATACTGTAACTTCTGGAAAAGAAAAAACAGCATTTCAAAAAGGAATTGAAAGTATAAGTAAATTATTAATTAGAATTATGATTTTTATGATTCCAATAGTATTTTTAATAAATGTGGAAAAACATGATATTATTCTAGCATTTACTTTTGCTGTTGCAATAGCAATTTGCATAACACCACTACTGTTACCTGTTATTTTATCTTCAAGTTTATCTAAAGGTGCTGTGAGAATGTCAAAAAAGAAGACTATTGTTAAGAAGTTAGATTCAATTCAGAACTTTGGAGCAATGAACATATTCTGCACAGATAAGACAGGAACATTAACAGAAGACAAGATTGTTCTAGAAAAATATTTAAATGTAAATGGAGAAGAAGACTTCAACATTTTAAAATATGCCTTTTTAAATGCCTATTTGCAAACAGGACTAAAAAGCAATATAGACGAGGCAGTAGTTGCTAAAGCTAAAACTATTGGAATTGAGAATAGTGTAGAAGAATATAAAAAAATAGATGAAATTCCTTTTGACTTTTCTCGTAGGTGTTTATCTGTAGCAGTAGAAATAGATAATAAAGATGAATTAATAACCAAAGGCGCTGTTGAAGAAATTCTAAATATTTGTACAACATTTGAATATAAAGGACAAACGGAAAAACTTACAAATAAAAAAATAGAAAACATGAGAAAAATTTGTAAAGACTTAAATGAGGAAGGTTTTAGAGTTGTTGCCATTTGTAAAAAAATTATAACTAATAATAAAAAAGATTTTAATAGCACTGATGAAAATGAAATGACTTTATTAGGTTTTATTGGTTTTCTTGATCCACCAAAGGAAAGTGCAAAAGAAGCGATAGAAGGTTTAAATAATGCAGGAATAAGAGTTATGGTTCTTACAGGTGATAATGTAGAAGTTACAAGATGCGTTTGTAATAAAGCAGGGATAAATTCAAAAGAAATCATAACTGGAAATAAAATAGATACATTATCAGATGTAGCACTATCAAGATTATTAAAAAGAAATAATATATTTGCGAAACTTTCTCCAATACAAAAAGCAAGGATTGTTAGAGTTTTAAAACAAAATGGAAATGTTGTTGGATATATGGGAGATGGAATAAACGATAGTCCAGCGTTAACGAATTCCGATGTTGGAATTTCTGTTGATACTGCAGTTGATATAGCAAAAGAAACTGCAGATATTATATTACTTGAAAAAGACCTTAATGTACTATTAGATGGTGTAATGGAACGGAAGAAAAACATATGTAAATTTAATGAAATATATAAAAATGGCAACAAGCTTCAACTTTGGGGAAGTAGTTTCAGTAATTATTGCAAGCATTGTACTACCATTTTTACCTGAAACACCAATTCAACTATTAGTAGAAGGATTATTATATGACTTTGGTCAAATGACAATTCCGTTTGACAATGTAGATAAAGAATTGATTAGAAAGCCAAAAAAATTAAATATAAAAAGCTTAAAAAGGTTTATGTTTTTTATGGGTCCTGTAAGTTCACTATTTGATATAGTTGTATTTTTACTATTATGGTTTGTTTTCACAGTTAGAGATGTTACGCACTTTCAAACAATATGGTTCACTTACAGTATAGTATCAAATCTAATAGGAATGCACATTATAAGAACGGCAAAAACACCATTTATACAAAGTAATGCACATAAAGCAGTTTATATATCTTCAATTTTGTTAATTATAATAGGTATTTTAGTACCATTTACACCACTAGGAATTGCAATAGGCTTAGCACCAATTGCTTTAAAATATATTTTCATGATATTTGGAGTCACATTCTTATATTGCATTGTAGCAAGTTATGCAAAGAAAATTTATATAAAGAAATATAAGGAATGGATATAGAAATAATTGAAGATAAAAATTAAATTTAATTAACTAAAAAATAAAAAGAAAACGAATAATAATTTGGGGAGAAAAGTATGTTGAAATGGATTAAAGAAAATAGAATTATTTTAATAACGATGCTAATATTTGAAACTGTGGCAGTATCGTTATTTGTCTCAACAAAAAACTTATTTTATTTGTTGAATTTCAATTATATAGGAATTTGTATATCACTTGGAATGTACTTAATGTCGCATAAGGTTAAATATGCAAGAAACTTTGTTCAATGTGCTGTTGGATTATATATGCTTGCGTATTTAGGAATTATATGTAGAGAAAATATGCAAATTGAAGGCTTTTGGTACTATTTGTTTTTAGGCGTATTTGAAGCTGCAACAATACATTATTTTGTAGCTAAAATAGCAGGACCATTATTCTTTGGCAGAGGTTGGTGTGGATATGCCTGTTGGACAGGAATGGTATTAGATTTGCTACCATATAAAACCCCTAAAAATAGTAGAAAAAATTTAGGATGGATTAGATATATAATGTTTTTGCTATCATTAACATTTGTGGCATCTCTATTTATATTTAAGGTAGATAACTTAGAAAATATAATGTTTTGGGCTTTTATAATTGGAAATATAGTGTATTATGCTTTAGGAATATCACTTGCTTTTATATTTAAAGATAATAGAGCTTTTTGCAAATATATATGTCCTATAACTGTTTTTCTAAAACCTGCAAGTTATTACTCATATTTGAGAGTTAAATGTGATCATAGTAAATGTATTAATTGCAAAAAATGTATAAAAAATTGTCCAATGAATGTGGATATGTTAGATGACTCAAGAAAAAGAAAAAATGGGACTGAATGCATACTTTGCTGTAACTGCATTAAAGAATGCCCTAAAAATGCACTTAATTTAAAGTAATTTATATGGAGAAATTGATTATGGAAAAAATTATATATAAAAAATGGTTTAAAATATTATAGTGCCAAGTATAAGTACAATATTTACAAATGAGGCAGGAGTGACTTACTGTATGATTACACTTGTAATAATTGGAATGTTAATATTGTTTTCAAAAAATATTAATAAAGCAACTCTTAATGTAATATCTTTTGTAGGTTTATCTTTTGGAATATTTAATATTCGGGAACATGAATAATAGGCAACTTATCAACTTTAAGTTTATTGCACTTAGGAGAAAACAAAGAATTATCTTTTTCTTTAAAATTTAAAGGTATATTTTTAACAATAAAATTAAATAAAAATAAAATTTGATTATTTAGCTCTTGAATATGAGCTAGTAATAGAGGTATAATTGTATACATGATACGCCACTCCTTTATGGTAATTATTGGTTATTTGCTGTAACAATTATATCATAAAAAGAGGGGGTATCATTTTTAAATACAAAAAAGTGATATAAACCTTGAAATAACAGGGGTGTAACTAAATAAAAAATAAAATTAGTTTACACTACCAATAAAAAGGGGGAAAATAAATAATGAAAAAATTTGGAAATGTACTATGGGGAATAGTTTTAATAGTTGTAGGTTTAATAATAGGAGGAAATGCTTTAGGAATAACAAATATAAATATATTTTTTGATGGATGGTGGACACTTTTCATTATAGTTCCTTGTTTTATAGGATTATTTAAAGAAAACGAAAAAACAGGAAATGTAATAGGATTATTAATAGGTATAGCATTATTCTTGGGCTGTCAAGATATTATAAATTTTGATTTAATATGGAAATTAGCTTTACCAACAATTTTAGTAGTAATTGGTTTATTAATTATTTTCAAAGATACATTAGGTGGAAAAGTAAATGAAGAAATAAAAAAGTTAAATGACAAAAGAAATGGAGCAAATACATATTGTGCAACATTTTCAGGGCAAAAAGTAAAATTCGATAAAGAACTATTTACAGGAGCAGATTTAACAGCTGTATTTGGTGGAGTAGAATGTGATTTAAGAAATGCAATTATAGAATCAGATGTAGTAATAAATGCGAGTAGCATTTTTGGAGGAATAGATATTTTAGCACCATCAAATGTAAAGGTAAAAACAAAATCAACATCAATATTTGGTGGAGTAGAAAATAAATCAAATACAAATGGAGAAGAAAATACTCATACAATATATGTGAATGGAACAGCTATATTTGGAGGTGTTGAAATAAAATGACATCAGTACAAAAAATAATAAAAAATATAGCTCTCGCTTTAGCAGTTTTTCTAATTGTTTCTATTATTTCTGGAATATTAAGTGCATTATATGCCTTATCAGGAGTGTTAGGATTAAAGAATGAAGATACAAAAATAAATAATGAAATGAGTATGATTGATTTTGAAAATGGAGAAATTGCAACATTAGATATTGATGTTAATTTTACAAACTTAATTATTAAGAATGGAGATACTTTAAGAGCAGAAACAAATAATAAAGATATTAACTGTAAGCAGAATAACCAAAATTTACAAATAAAAGAAAAACAACATAATTTGTTTTCTAAAAAAAATAGAGGAGATTTAGTTGTATATGTTCCAGAAAATTTGAATTTCAAAAATGTAAAAATAAGTGCAGGTGCTGGAAAAATACAAGTTGAAAATATAAATACTGAAAATTTAGACTTAGAGCTTGGTGCAGGAGAAACAATAATTAATAAATTAAATGTAACAAATGATTGTAAGATTGAAAGTGGAGCTGGAAAAGCAAGTATTTTATCTGGAAAAATTGATGACTTAAATTTAGATATGGGAATAGGAAGTGTTGAAATAACATCTGTTATAACGGGAAATAGCAAAATAGACGCAGGAATAGGAAATTTAGATTTAAGGATACAGGATAATAAAGAAAATTATACAATTGAGTCTGATAGTGGAATAGGAAATATAAAAATAGATGGGACTAAAATTTCAGACGATAGTAAATATGGCAATGGAAAAAATATTATTAAAATTGATGGTGGAATTGGAAACATAGATATTGAGTTTAATAAGTAAAATGGAAAAGTATATAGTAGACAAAGAAAAATAGCAGTGGAGGTATATGTATAATGAGTTTAATACTAAAAAATGTATCAAAAACATTTGTTGGAAAACAAGCAGTAGACAATATTTCATTTAGTTTAGAAAAACCAGGAGTATTTGGGCTACTTGGAACAAATGGAGCAGGAAAAACAACAACAATAAGAATGTTGTTAGGAATTATAAAAAAAGATAGTGGAGAAATTACATGGAAAGGAAAAGAAGTAGATAGAAAACATGTGAGATTTGGATATTTACCAGAAGAAAGAGGAGTATATCCAAAAACAAAAATATTTGACCAATTAATGTATTTTGCAGAATTAAAGGGAATGAACAAAGTTGATGCCATAAAATCAATTAACAAATGGGCTAAAGAACTAAAAGTAGAAGAATATATGCAAATGCCAGCTGAAAAATTATCAAAAGGAAATCAGCAAAAAATACAATTTATGACAGCAATTATACATGATCCAGAATTGGTAGTATTAGATGAGCCATTTAGTGGATTAGATCCAGTAAATACAGAAATACTAAAAAATATAATAATAGACTTAATAAAAAATGGAAAATATGTAATAATGTCAGCACATCAAATGGCAACAATAGAGGAATTTTGTAGTGATATTTTAATATTAAATAAAGGAAAAACAGTATTACAAGGAAATTTAAAAGAAATAAAAGAAACATATCCAGCAAATAGAGTAGAAATAAATACAAAACAAGACATTAAAAATTATATTAAAGATTTTGAGTTAGAAATAGAAACTGAAACAAATAATAATTATATTATAAAAATATCAGATGAAGAAAAAGCTCATAAATTATTAAATAAACTAATACTGGATGGAGTCAATGTTGATAAATTTGAAATTAAAAAACCTACATTAAATGATATTTTCATAGAAAAGGTAGGTGAATAATAATGAGAGATATATTAACAGTAATGAAATTTACAATAAAAGATATGGTTAAAAGAAAATCATTTATAATATCAACATTAATTATTTTGGTTTTGATAGTAGTTGGCTTTAATGTACCAAATGTGATTAAGAGCATAAAAGGGGATAATACAGGAGATAAATTTTTAATTGTAGATAATAAAAATGTATTTGAAGGAACTTTAGAAAATTTAAAACAAATGGATTTAGGATATGAATTTGAAATTACAAATTCAGACCTAAAATTTGAAGACATAAAACGAAAAATAGAAGATGAAGAAATAAATGGAGCAATAATTATAAATCCAGGAAATGAAAAAATAAAAATATCATATATTGTAGAAAATACAACAATGATGGACCAAGTACCAGAAGAATGTGTAAATAGCTTAACATCTTTATATTCTAATTTACAAATATCTAAATTAGGATTAACAGAAGAACAATTACAATCAATTACACCAAATTTTGATTTTAGTTTAGAACAAACAGAAGAAAAAAGTGCTAGTGGAAATGTTTTCGTAATGATGATAATGTCAATTGTATTATTCTATGCAATATACTTTTGTGCATATCAAGTATCAAGCTCAATAACTACAGAGAAAACATCAAAAATTATGGAAACATTGGTAACATCTACAAGTCCTAGAACAATAATACTTGGAAAAACAATTGGAATAGGGCTAGTAGGTTTAGCACAAATGATAGTAATCGTTGCAACAGCTCTAATAAGTGCAAAAGCATTTTTAGAACCAGAATTATTAGAAAATGCATTAGATATGTCTAATATTACACCATATTTAGGAATAATGACAGCAATTTATTTTATATTAGGTTACTTAGCTTATGCTTTATTATATGCGTTAACAGGTTCAACAGTAAGCAAACCAGAAGATATACAATCAGCAAATACTCCAGTTGCTTTACTTGCAGTAATAGGATTTTATTTATCATATTTTACAATGATGAATCCAACAAGTGATCTTAATTTATTTGCTTCATTATTCCCAATATCATCTCCATTTTGCATGCCATTTAGAATTATGATGGGATTAGCAAGTATAAGGGATGTAGCATTGTCAATTGCAATTTTAATTGTTACAATAGTTGTGATTTCTCATATTGCTATAAAAATATATTCAAATGCAATATTAAATTATGGAACGAAAATGACCTTTAAAGATATTATAAAAGTTTATAAAGATAAACAAAATTAGTAATTTTTTGTTATGATTCGAGGAAAAAATTTATGACAGAAAAAGCAAAAATGTTAAATGGAGAATTGTATGATTCAAGTGATAAACAATTAGTAGATGAATTAATAAAAGCTAAAAAACTTTGTAATCAATATAATAATTTATGCATTGAAGATATAGAAAAAGGAAATGAAATTATAAAGAAACTTTTTTCAAAAACTGGAAATGAATTTATGATAATGCCAAATTTTTATTGTGATTATGGATTTAATATAGAAATTGGAGAAAAGTTTTATTCAAATCATAATTTAGTAATATTAGATGCCAATAAAGTAACTTTTGGAAATAATGTTCAAATTGGACCAAATTGTGGATTTTACACATCAGGACATCCAATAGATAAAGAAACAAGAAGAAAAGTAGAGTTTGCAAAGCCGATAGTAGTAGGAAATGATGTATGGATTGGTGGAAATGTATGCGTTATGCCTGGTGTTACAATAGGAGATAATACTATAATTGGAGCAGGAAGTGTAGTTACAAAAGATATTCCATCAAATGTAGTAGCAGTAGGAAATCCTTGTAAGATTATAAAAGAGATTTAGCGATAAAATTACAGATATGAGTAGAAAAAAACTAGTAATTTGAAAGTGAGGTAATCTTATGGAAAAAAGAAAAGTAATTATTGTTTTTATAGTTTTAATTTTAATTGTTATAGTAGGATTATGGGGGAGTGGTATAATTCCAAAACGAATTGCACGAATATCTGCATCTAATTATTTAGAAAAAAACTTTCCTAAAATGCAACTAGAATATGTAGATATAGAATGGAGTTCTAGTTTTGGTGGTTATTCAATAAAGTTTAAGGATGCGAATAATAAAACTTACTCTTTTATAATGAACAACAAGTATTTTCCAATAAGTTTAGGACAAGGCTTGTTTGCATTTGAAGAAGAATATAGACAAAAATATGAATGGCAAGATACAAACATAGAAAATAATGAAGAAAGTTATTTTTATGGAAAAGTAATTGAATCTAATGCAAAATATATTATAGTAGAGCCAAACGAGAATGAAGAAGAAAGAAAATCAGCAGATAAAATTTCTGTAGGTTTAGGAGAAAATAATGATGCACTTTATACCATTGGAACTAATGTGAAAATAACTTATGATGGTACTATACTGGAAAGTTATCCAGCACAAGTTAAAGCAACAAAAATTGAAATAAAATCTGCTGAAAACTTTGAAATACTTTTCAAAGATAGACAACCAATAGACAGCTATAATAAAATTTATGCTATATTAGATAAATCAGAAACGGACAAATATAATTATACTATATATGCATATGATGGAAGTGTAAATATCAAAATTGATGATAAAGAATATTCTTTAAAAGATGCATTATTAGAAAGTAAAATAACAATGGAAGAAATAATACAAAAAGCAAATAAAGATTTAGATAATAACAAGATAACAGGAGATATGTATAAAGATGGTGGAAGTATGATATATCAATATGATACTTATACAATAATAAAATGTCATACAATAGAAGGAAATAGAGATGTGTATATTGGGACAAAAGAAATGACATTAAATGATGTTAAATAAAATATAGATATAACTTACAATTAGTAATTTGTATTTCGAAAGGTGGTAACAATTATATGTTAGAAACATTTTTGAA